>OIEO01000034.1_pt1 | contig 127705 bp, 112 predicted proteins | sample 1581851 | NCBI WGS metagenome assembly OIEO01 (sample SAMN03281010, study PRJEB24777) | human gut metagenome | isolation source: fecal sample PR157 from 1 month old male Malay infant, caesarean delivered... | reverse complement strand
CATGTGTTAGGCCTGCCGCCAGCGTTCAATCTGAGCCATGATCAAACTCTTCAATTTAAGTTTGATGCTCGTGAATTAAACTTCGTAATGAATTACGTATGTTCACTCAGAGACTTGGTATTCATTTATTGTCCGAAGACATTAAGAATCCATGTCACTTTGAGTGCCCACACAGATTGTCTGATAAATTGTTAAAGAGCAGTTGCGACGCGCTTTAGCGCTCTGTCGCGAGGTGGCGTATATTACGCTTTCCTCTTTCAGAGTCAACCCTGAATTTCAGAATTTTTCTCTTCAACCGAACCGGCTGTTTGTGTGAAGTGATTCACATCTGCCGTGTCAGTGGGTGCGCATTATAGGGAGCTGCTGAGATATAGCAAGCCTTAAAATACAAAAAACTTATCAAGCGCTCATTAATTACACTTTTCACGTTTATCCTTCTTGATATATAAATGCGAAAACCCAGTGTTTATGCGGCTTGTAGCGTAGTTACAGTCAAAATCGTTTTTTGCGAAAAAGTGATTTTTCTCGCTCTGCCGACGCCCTCATAACGCTAATGGTGAATTAAGCATCACTCTTGACCCATGACAAAGCGCCACGCTTTCCCTCCTTTCTATAATCAGAGCCGTTTCTTCCTACTGGTAATAATCTATGGCTTATCAACTCAACATTAACTGGCCCGAGTTCTTAGAGAAGTACTGGCAAAAGCAGCCGGTCGTATTAAAGAAGGCGTTTCCGAACTTCATCGACCCCATCACGCCAGACGAGCTGGCCGGGTTAGCCATGGAACCGGAAGTCGATAGCCGGCTGGTCAGCCTGGTCAACGGTAAGTGGCAGGCCAGCAACGGTCCTTTTGAACATTTCGATGGGCTGGGTGAAAACGGCTGGTCATTGCTGGCCCAGGCGGTAAACCACTGGCATATGCCTGCCGCCGAACTGGTGCGCCCATTCCGCGTACTGCCGGACTGGCGTTTAGACGATCTGATGATCTCCTTCTCCGTTCCTGGCGGCGGCGTTGGCCCACATATCGATCAGTATGACGTCTTTATTATTCAGGGCATGGGGAGCCGCCGCTGGCGCGTGGGTGACAAGCTGCCGATGCGTCAGTTCTGTCCGCATCCGGCGCTGCTGCACGTTGATCCGTTCCCGCCGATTATTGATGAAGATCTGGAGCCGGGCGACATCCTCTATATTCCGCCTGGATTCCCGCACGACGGAGTGACCCACGAAACGGCACTGAACTACTCCGTCGGCTTCCGTGGGCCAAACGGCCGCGACCTGATCAGCAGCTTCGCCGACTATGTGCTGGAAAACGACCTCGGCGGCGAACACTACAGCGACCCGGATCTCACCTGCCGCGAACATCCGGGCCGGGTTGAAGAATATGAACTCGACCGTCTGCGCAACATGATGATCGACATGATTCGCCAACCCGAAGACTTCAAGCAGTGGTTCGGCAGTTTCGTCACCACGCCGCGTCACGAACTGGATATTGCTCCGGCGGAACCGGCATATGAAGAAGAGGAAGTGGTCGATGCGCTGCTGGGCGGGGAAAAGCTTTCTCGCCTGAGCGGCCTGCGCGTTCTGCATATCGGCGACAGCTTCTTCGTGCATAGCGAACAACTCGACACCACCGATGCCAGCGCGCTCGATGCGCTGTGTCGCTATACCTCGTTAGGTCAAGAAGAGCTCGGCAGCGGCCTGAAAAATCCGGCGTTCGTTAGCGAACTGACGCGCCTGATTAATCAGGGCTACTGGTATTTCGAAGAGTAAGAGAACGGCAATACTGCGGGCAGCCGCCTGGCGCTGCCCGCTTGCTTTCAGCCGTTATTGCGCATATTTCGGCAACACGATAATAAAGCGAGTGGAGCGCAGATCGGACTGCACCGCTACGCTGCCGTGGTGAGCGCTGACAATCGATTTTACTATCGCCAGACCGATGCCGCTGCCCTCGCCTTTGCGCTGGCGCGAGGGGTCGACGCGATAGAAACGATCAAACAGGCGTGGCAGATGCGCGGCGGCAATCGGCGCGCCGGGGTTCTCCACCACCAGGCGAATCTTCTCGGCGCTTTCGCTCAACTGAATGGTCACCGCCTGCCCGGCCGGCGTATAGCGAATCGCGTTCGACAGCAGGTTGCTGATTGCCCGCCGCAGCATCAGCGGGTCGCCAATCACCCGGCAGTGGCTACCGACAAAACGCAGCGCCACCTCTTTCTCTTCCGCCCACGCTTCAAAGAACTCAAATACCTTATTCACTTCCTCGGCCAGATCCAGCGCCCGCTGTTCAGGGATCAGCTGGTTATTATCCGCCTGGGCAAGGAACAGCATATCGCTGACCATCCGCGACATGCGCGAGAACTCTTCGAGATTGGAATAGAGCACCTCTTCCAGCTCCTGCTGGCTGCGGCTCTGGCTTAAGGCGATTTCGGTTTGCGTGACCAGGTTGGTAATCGGCGTACGGATTTCATGGGCGATATCGGCGGAAAAGTTCGACTGGCGAGTAAAGACATCCTCTATGCGCTCCAGCATATGGTTAAACGACAGCGCCAGCCGTTCCAGCTCAATGGGCACCGCCTGCGGGTCAAGGCGCACATCAAGATCCCGCGAGGTAATATTCTGGATCTGGCGGCTGATTTGGCGAATCGGCTTATGCCCCTGATAGACTACAAACAGCACGATGGCGATAATCAGCAGGCTGATTATCGACGCCGCGGAAATCAGCTTCGCTTTGAGTTCATTAATATAGTGCAGGTGAAAATCGATCGATAAGGCCATCAGCAGATGCCAGGCCGGTTTGCCATCTGCCTGCTTGCCCAGCGGCAACATGATTAGCCGCCAGGAGCGAGTCTCCATTTTATGATTATCATGAACCATTTCCCGCGGCTGCGGGTCGGTCCATGAAATCACATTACCATCGCGCAACTTCATCGCCAGCCCCGGCGTACTCATAATATGGCTGAGTTCCGGGCCGTCTGGCGACTGAAATAAGATATTGCCCTCGGCATCATCCAGACAGATAAAGACGTTAGCGTAGCCGCCAATCACGTTTTTTAAGATCTCCAGCCGCCGCTCCTGCGGATAGTCGGCGTGGTTGAGCACCGTCTCAAGCGTGGTGCTTAGCTGCTTGAGGTCGTGAACATCGCGCTCTTCAAAGTGGGCCTTCACCGAATGGATCATGATCCAGGTGAAGGCAAAGAAAGCGATGATGGTGGCGAGGCTGATAAAGAAGGTCAGCCGGGTGGCCAACGAAAAGGGGCGCTTAGCGGCCATCCGGCACCTCAAGCATATAGCCGACGCCGCGCACGGTCTGGATAAGCTTCGGCTCGAAGTCGTTATCGATTTTGGCGCGCAGCCGCTTCACTGCCACGTCGATAGCGTTAGTGTCGCTGTCGAAATTCATATCCCACACCTGCGACGCGATCAGCGAACGGGGTAGCACCTCGCCCTGATGGCGCAAGAAGAACTCCAGCAGGGTAAACTCTTTGCTGGTCAGGGTGATACGAGTCGCGCCGCGCGTCACCTTGCGGCTCACCAAATCAACGCTGAGATCGGCCGCCTGAAACTGGCTTTCTACTATTACCGCCGCCCCGCGACGCAGCAGAGTGCGCACCCGCGCCAGCAGTTCCGCAAAAGCAAAGGGCTTCACCAGATAATCGTCGGCGCCCAGCTCCAGCCCCTTCACCCGATGCTCGATAGTGCCAAGCGCGGTGAGCAGCAGGATCGGCATCCCTTTATTGGCGGCGCGCAGCATGCGCACGATATCCCAGCCGTTGACGTCCGGCAGCATGATATCGAGGATCAGCAGATCGTAGTCGCTGGTCATCGCCAGGTGATAACCGTTAAGGCCGTTGTCGGCCAGGTCGACGACGAATCCGGCTTCGGTAAGCCCTTTGGTCAGGTACTCCCCGGTTTTCTTCTCATCTTCGACAATCAAAATCTTCACGGCTGGCTCCTTCACGCGCGCTCTGTGCGGGTATTCAATTTTAGAGGAGCCCCTCCGGATAGCAATGAAATATCAGGAAAATGACAGCTTTGTCATTTTCCTGTCACGCGTTGAACAGAGCCCGCTGCGTAAAGTATCCGCCATTGATAAATCGCCGAAAACCGTCTGTCGCCATGCGCCCAATAAAGCTTCTTACTCTCAGCGTGATATTCGCCTTAACCGGCTGTTTGTCACTTGCTCCGGACTACCAGCGCCCCGCCGCGCCGGTACCGCAGCAGTTCTCTCTCAGCCAGAACAAACTGGTTACCACGACGGCGGGCTACCAGGAGACCGGTTGGCGCACCTTTTTCGTCGACCCACAGGTAAAAAGCCTGATTAGTACCGCGCTGACCAACAACCGCGATCTACGGATGGCGACGCTGAAAGTGCAGGAAGCCCGCGCCCAGTACCGGGTGACCGACGCCGACCGCTACCCGCAGCTTAACGGCGACGGCAGCACCACCTATGGCGGCAAGCTCAAAGGCGACACCACCACCAGCAGCGATTATGCCGCCGGCTTGAATCTCAGCTACGACCTCGACTTCTTTGGCCGGTTGAAAAACCTTAGCGAGGCCGACCGGCAGAACTTCTTCGCCAGCGAAGAGGCGCGGCGCGCGGTGCATATCCTGTTGATTGCTAACGTTTCACAAAGCTACTTCAACCAGCGGCTGGCGGCGGCGCAGCTACAGGTGGCGAACGACACCTTGCAGAACTATCAGCAGTCTTACGCCTTCGTTGAAAAGCAGCTGCTGACCGGCAGCACCACCGTGCTGGCGCTGGAACAGGCGCGCGGGATGATCGAAAGCACCCGCGCCGATATCGCCAAACGGCAAGGTCAACTGGCGCAGGCCAATAACGCCCTGCAGCTACTGCTCGGCAGCTATCAACGGCTGCCGGACGATAGCGCCAGCAGCGCGGTGGACCTGAAAGGCGTAACCCTGCCGCCGTCGCTCTCCTCAGAGATCCTGTTGCAGCGGCCGGATATTTTAGAGGCCGAACACAGCCTGCTGGCGGCCAACGCCAACATCGGCGCCGCGCGGGCGGCCTTCTTCCCGTCGATTACCCTGACCAGCTCGCTCTCTGGCAGCAGCAGCGAGCTCTCCAGCCTGTTTAACGCCGGCAGCGCGATGTGGAACTTCATCCCCAAAATTGAACTGCCGATTTTCAACGCCGGGCGTAATCAGGCCAACCTCGATCTGGCGGAAATCCGCCAGCAGCAGCAGGTGGTCAACTATGAGCAAAAAATACAGTCCGCCTTTAAGGAGGTGGCCGACGCGCTGGCCCTGCGCCAAAGCCTGGCCGATCAGATTGCCGCCCAGCAGCGCTATCTCGCTTCACTAAATATCACCCTGCAGCGCGCTACTGCGCTCTATCGTCACGGCGCGGTCAGCTACATCGAAGTCCTGAGCGCCCAGCGCGACATTTTCACCACCCGACAAACCCTGCTGGAACTCAACTATTCCCGTCAGGCGAATGAAATCACCCTGTTCACCGCTCTCGGCGGCGGCTGGATGGAATAACCCGAGGAGTTTTGATTATGAATTCACTGTCTAAAATCGCCCTGTTCACCCTGCTCTCTGGCGCAGTGTTCGCGGCCCAAGCTGCCGAACCGCACGCCGGCATGGCGATGCATGAACAACCCGCCGCCGCGCAGACGCAAAGCATCACTGGTAAAGGCGTCATTAAAGCCATTGATATGGATAGTAAAAAAATCACTATCGCCCACGAGGCCATCCCGGCGGTGAACTGGCCGCCGATGACCATGCGCTTCACCATCACCCCGCAGACGCAGCTCAACAATGTGAAGGATGGCGACAGCGTGGACTTCACCTTCGTTCAGCAGGGCAATCTGTCGCTGTTACAGGATATCCGCGCCCAATAACGGCCCGGCGACGGTAGCCTACCTCAACAACTGAATGGACGACACATGGCATCCCTGACACTGAAAAATACGGCGCTGATCCTCGGCAGCATGCTGGTTGGCGGCGCGCTTACCGCGGCGCTGTATACCCGACTGACGCCGACCCACGCTGCCGCTCCGGCGGCCGAGCAGCAGCGTAAAGTGCTGTTCTGGTACGACCCGATGTACCCGAATACTCGCTTTGATAAACCGGGTAAATCGCCGTTTATGGATATGGACCTGGTGCCGAAATACGCCGATGAGGAGAGTGCCGCCGCCGGTGCGCCGGGGGTGCGTATCGACCCGACGCAGACCCAGAATCTCGGCGTAAAAACCGCCGCGGTCACCCGCGGGCCGCTGCGCTACGCCCAGACCTTCCCGGCCAACATCAGCTATAACGAGTACCAGTACGTGATTATGCAGGCGCGGGCGGCGGGCTTTATTAATAAAGTCTATCCGCTGACCGTCGGCGACAAAGTGAAACAAGGCACGCCATTAATCGAACTGACCATCCCGGACTGGGTGGAAGCGCAGAGCGAATATCTTTTATTGCAGGAGACCGGGGGCACCGCCACGCAGGTCGAGGGGATCCTTGAGCGTCTACGCCTCGCCGGAATGCCAGATGACGATATCCGCCGCCTGAAAACCACGCGTAAAATCCAGACCCGCTTTACTCTCAAAGCACCGATCGATGGCGTTATTACCGCCTTCGATCTGCGCGCAGGAATGAATATCGCCAAAGATAATGTGGTGGCGAAAATTCAGGGCATGGACCCGGTGTGGGTCACCGTGGCGGTGCCGGAATCCATCGCCTGGCTAATTAAAGACGCCTCGCAGTTCGCCATTCAAGTTCCCGCCTGGCCGGGCAAAACCTTCAGCATCAACAAATGGACCATTCTCCCCAGCGTCGATAGCGCCACCCGTACCCTGCAGCTACGCCTGCAGGTCAACAACCCGGATGAAGCGCTGAAGCCGGGGATGAACGCCTATCTGCAACTGACCAGCGAAAGCGCCCCAATGTTGCTGATCCCATCAAAAGCGTTGATCGACAGCGGCAGCGAGCAGCGGGTGATTACCGTAGATAACGAGGGCCGCTTCGTGCCGAAAATCGTGCAGGCATTCCATGAATCCAATGGCGTTACGGCCATTCGCAGCGGTCTGCAGGAGGGCGAAAAAGTCGTCGCCAGCGGCCTGTTCCTGATCGACTCGGAAGCCAATATCTCCGGCGCGCTGGAGCGCATGCGCGCGAAGGCTCCTGATGTCACGGCTCCTGCCGCCCACGCGCACTGAGGAACGGAACAATGATTGAATGGATTATCCGCCGCTCGGTGGCCAACCGCTTCCTGGTGATGATGGCGGCGCTGTTTCTCAGCATCTGGGGGACCTGGACCATCATCCACACCCCGGTAGACGCTCTGCCGGACCTCTCTGATGTACAGGTGATCGTCAAAACCAGCTATCCGGGGCAGGCGCCGCAGATCGTCGAAAACCAGGTCACCTGGCCGCTGACCACCACCATGCTGTCAGTCCCCGGCGCCAAAACGGTGCGCGGCTTCTCGCAGTTTGGCGACTCCTACGTGTATGTGATTTTTGAAGACGGCACCGATCCTTACTGGGCGCGCTCGCGGGTGCTGGAGTATCTCAACCAGGTGCAGGGCAAACTGCCCGCCGGGGTCAGCGCCGAAATGGGCCCGGACGCCACCGGCGTTGGCTGGGTCTTCGAGTACGCGCTGGTCGACCGCAGCGGCAAACATGACCTCGCCGAACTGCGCTCGTTGCAGGACTGGTTCTTAAAATATGAGCTAAAAACCATTCCTAACGTCTCGGAGGTTGCTTCGGTGGGCGGCGTGGTCAAGGAGTACCAGATTGTCGTCGACCCGATGAAGCTGACCCAGTACGGCATCAGCCTCGGTGAAGTGAAATCGGCGCTGGACGCCTCTAACCAGGAGGCGGGCGGCTCTTCCGTCGAACTGGCGGAAGCCGAATATATGGTGCGCGCCAGCGGCTACCTGCAGACGCTCGACGACTTCAAAAATATCGTACTGAAAACCAGCGATAACGGCGTGCCGGTCTATCTCGGCGACGTCGCGCGGGTGCAGATCGGCCCGGAGATGCGCCGCGGTATTGCCGAGCTTAACGGCGAGGGCGAAGTTGCCGGCGGCGTGGTGATCCTGCGCTCCGGCAAGAATGCCCGCGAGGTAATCTCGGCGGTCAAAGAGAAGCTGGCGTCACTGCAAAGCAGCCTGCCGGAAGGGGTTGAAGTGGTTACCACCTACGACCGCAGCCAGCTTATCGACCGCGCCATCGACAACCTCAGCTACAAGCTGCTGGAAGAGTTTATCGTTGTCGCGCTGGTCTGCGCCCTGTTCCTGTGGCACGTGCGCTCGGCGCTAGTGGCGATTATCTCGCTGCCGCTCGGCCTGTGCTTCGCTTTTATTATGATGCATTTCCAGGGGCTCAACGCCAACATCATGTCGCTGGGCGGGATCGCCATTGCGGTGGGGGCGATGGTCGATGCCGCCATCGTGATGATTGAGAACGCCCATAAGCGGCTGGAGGAGTGGGAGCATCAGCACCCGGGAGAGAAGCTAAGCAACGACATCCGCTGGAAAATCATTACCGATGCGTCGGTGGAGGTCGGCCCCGCGCTGTTTATCAGCCTGCTGATCATTACCCTGTCGTTTATCCCGATTTTCACTCTCGAAGGCCAGGAGGGCAAACTGTTCGGCCCGCTGGCCTTCACCAAAACCTGGTCGATGGCCGGGGCGGCGCTGCTGGCGATCGTGGTGATCCCGATCCTGATGGGCTTCTGGATCCGCGGCAAGATCCCAGCGGAGAACAGCAACCCGCTGAACCGCTTTTTGATCCGCATTTATCACCCGCTGCTGCTGAAGGTACTGCACTGGCCGAAGACTACCCTGCTGATCGCGCTCCTGTCGATCCTGACGGTAATTTGGCCGCTGAACCGGGTTGGCGGCGAGTTTCTGCCGCAGATTAATGAAGGGGATCTGCTGTATATGCCGTCAACGCTGCCGGGGATCTCCGCTGCGCAGGCGGCGGATATGCTGCAGAAAACCGATAAGCTGATCATGACGGTGCCGGAAGTGGCGCGGGTGTTCGGCAAAACCGGCAAGGCCGAAACCGCCACCGACTCGGCGCCGCTGGAGATGGTAGAGACCACGATTCAGCTCAAGCCGCAGGATCAGTGGCGACCGGGGATGACCATGGAGAAGATCGTCGAGGAGCTGGATAAAACCGTGCGTTTGCCGGGGCTGGCAAACCTGTGGGTGCCGCCGATCCGCAACCGCATCGACATGCTCTCCACCGGCATCAAGAGCCCGATCGGCATTAAAGTTTCCGGCACTAATCTGGCCGATATCGACGCCATCGCCGAACAAATTGAAGTGGTGGCGCGCACCGTGCCGGGGGTCACGTCAGCATTAGCCGAGCGGCTGGTCGGCGGGCGCTACCTCAACATTGATATTCAGCGTGAGAAGGCGGCCCGTTACGGCATGACCGTCGGCGATGTGCAGCTGTTCGTCTCGTCCGCCATCGGAGGCGCGATGGTTGGCGAAACGGTAGAGGGCGTCGAGCGCTATCCGATCAACATCCGCTACCCGCAGAGCTATCGCGACAGCCCGGAGACCCTCCGCCAGCTGCCGATCCTTACGCCGTTGAAGCAGCAGATCGTGCTCGGCGACGTCGCCGAGGTTAAAGTCGTTACCGGGCCATCGATGCTGAAGACTGAAAACGCCCGCCCGACCAGTTGGATCTACATCGACGCTCGCGACCGCGATATGGTCTCGGTGGTGCGCGATCTGCAGCAGGCCATCGGCAAAGAGGTAAAGCTGAAGCCGGGCATCAGCGTCTCCTACTCCGGGCAGTTTGAGCTGCTGGAGCGCGCCAATCAGAAGCTGAAGCTGATGGTGCCGATGACGCTAATGATTATCTTCGTGCTGCTGTACCTGGCGTTCCGCCGCTTCGGCGAGGCGTTGCTGATTATCACCAGCGTGCCGTTCGCCCTCGTCGGCGGGATCTGGTTCCTCTACTGGATGGGATTCCATCTGTCGGTGGCCACCGGTACCGGCTTTATCGCCCTCGCCGGGGTGGCGGCAGAATTTGGCGTGGTGATGCTGATGTACCTGCGCCACGCCATCGAGGCGGAGCCATCGCTGGAGAACCCGCAGACCTTCAGCGCCGATAAGCTCGACGAGGCGCTGTATCAGGGCGCGGTGCTGCGCGTGCGGCCAAAGGCGATGACCGTGGCAGTGATTATCGCCGGCCTGCTGCCGATTTTATGGGGCACCGGCGCCGGGTCAGAAGTAATGAGCCGTATCGCCGCGCCGATGATTGGCGGGATGATCACCGCGCCGCTGCTGTCGCTGTTTATCATTCCGGCGGCATATAAGCTGATGTGGTTGTACCGGCATCGGGGCAAGCGCGGAGAATAAGTAAAGGCAGGCCCGTTGGTATTTCACCGGCGGGCCTTTTAATTATTAGACCCACAAGCAATTACCTCATTTAACCCTCACCCGCTCTCATATTATCTCATCCTCTGCGCCAATCGGCCTTCACTCGACGTTATTCCCTTTAGCTTCATTGATTTTCCCGCTCACCCTGGCTGCGTATTTATCACGCGGAGAAAAGGTGGGCCTTAATTCAATGAGCGCTATCGATGAACCTGAATCCTTTTCCACCCTGTTTATTTTTGCTGTTATTACTTTCTGCCCTGAATACGATATCACCCTGCCATGCCGCGACAGCAAAGGTGGATAATTGCGAAGTTGGCTGCCCAACCGGCGGCAGCCAACAGACGCTCTTCCGCGCGGCCTACACGCTGAACAATAACCCCAGTCGTAAACTGGCCAACTGGGTAGCGTATAAAATCACCCGTGCCAGCGAGGCCAGCAACCGTGAGAGAGTGTGGAAGCAGGACCCCGATTTACCCGCAGCCGATACCCTGGCGCCCGCCGACTATCGCCGGGCCAACACCTTACTGGCGGTCGATCGCGGCCATCAGGCACCGCTGGCGAGCCTCGGCGGCGCGGAGGACTGGCCTGCGCTGAACTATCTGTCGAATATCACCCCGCAGGAAGCGGCGCTGAATCAGGGAGCATGGGCGCGGCTGGAAGACGCGGAGCGCGCGTTAGCCGGGCGCCCGGAGGTGACGGCGGTTTATTCGGTTACCGGACCGCTGTTCGAACGGCATATTGCCACCCTGCCCGCCGCGCCGGGCGTGGAGATCCCCAGCGGTTACTGGAAGATTATTTTCCTCGATAGCGGCCCACAGAGCGGCCAGTACGCGGCATTCATGCTGGACCAGGCAACGCCGCGCGATGCTAATTTTTGCGACCATCAGGTGACGGTGGCAGAGATTGAGCGCCGCACCAGTCCGCATTTGACGCTGTGGTCGGCACTGCCGGCGGCCGTTGCCACAACGCTAAAAACGCAGCCGGGGAGGTTGGCGCGGGAAATGGGTTGCAGGTAGGGAACGGAGGGGTAAAGTTGTCGACCTGTCGCGATTAACAATCGGCGTCTTACCGCCAGCCAGCAAACCAGGTATAGTTGCCGTCTCTGCCACCGCTAAGCGCTGTTGATATCGTATGAAGCTCGGTTATTTTTGTTACTTCCTGCTGGCCCTTGCCGCCGTCGGCAGCCTGTTGCTGCCCAATTCCATCGCCATGTGGTTCCTGCTGGCGAACGTGCTAACCTGGCTTATCTACGGCATCGATAAATTAGCCGCCCGTAAAGCCTGGAGCCGGATCCCGGAATCCACCCTGCTGACGTTCGGCCTGCTTGGTGGATGGCCGGGCGCGATTGCCGGGCAGCAGTGTTTTCGCCACAAAACCCAGAAGCAGCCATTCAGAACATATTTCATTATTAGCATCGTGCTGAATGTTGTGGTGCTGGTTGGCGGGTATTGGCTGTACCGGGATTATGGGGTGTAGGGTTGGTGTAATTTATTATCACTACATACACGCTCAATATGCTCAACACCAGGTCTGCAAACGCAGCGTTGAGCAATATTTTTTTACTACCTATTGCTCCACTTTTTCAATAATAAAACCATCACGTCGTAAAAAATCAATTACACGCTGGATATTACCAAGGCCCCATTGGTTCGATATTGCGATAACTTCGCCAGATTGAAGCTCAATTACCGCATCTTCACTCAAATGATATCGATTCTTTCGCCCATCAGGAACTTGATCAGCCAAAACAATTGTTCGATTTTTGAGAATTTCACCCAGCTTAGTATAAATGTCCTCAAGGCTGTGGGGATTATGCTTATTTATCCAATCAGTAAATAGCTCAAGGGCTAACTTACGCTTATTATAAATACCACCATTATACCTATATTCAGAGTAATCTTTTTCAGACTTCTGGCTACTTATATTTTGCTCAACCAGCTTTTCTCTGAACTTAACTTGATATTCTTCTAATTCTGGAACCGGAATTATTTGCTCTGCATTTATTAGTATATCATCGTTAAACTTGTAAGGTGTAAGACGAACACAACGAATATCAACACCTTTATCTCTCAGCCAAATCGCTGTAGTGGTCAGTTCTTTCCCAAAATCAGCTGAAGCAAGAACAATTCTAACATCCTTACCAAAGTCAGAGAGCTCATTCTCCTCAAGACCAATAAATTCTAATATTTTTGCTTTAGCATTAACATCTGAATCAGTACCTAAATATGACTGATAATATTCGCATGCTTTTGTAAAACTCATTGTAGAAATCATAGCTGCATAACGCAATGCTTGTAATTCCATATGAGCGCCGATTTCATCTCGCTTTAACTCTATTACGACAAGATTAGCCTGCTTATCAATCGCTAATAAGTCAATCCGTCTTCTGCTGTCCTCCCAATCTGAAAACTCCTCAGCAATGACAAGACAATCAGGTGCAAGGATATCAATATTATTTTTTATAGCTTCTTGCAAATCGTAACGTTCCTGAAGCCCCTCTATTGAGTAGGTAGTTTTTTCCAGCGCAACTAAATTTTTATCAGCAATATTATATAATGCCATTTTTCAAATCCGTTTATGAAAGTATTACTATGATTGTATCAGAGTTTTTAATTCATCTGGCGTATATGGCGGGTTTCGCCGATGCAGCATCGCGTGACAGTTGGGGCAAACTGGGATCAGGTCAGTTTTCGGATCCAGACGATAGTCCTGTTTAATCTCCGATAGCGGCACCAGATGATGAATGTGGATAAAGCCCTGGCCGATATCACCGTAGCGCTTCGCCATATCAAGGCCGCACACCTGACACCGGGTACCGTGATAGCGCAACGCGGCCTCGCGGGCCTGGCGATCGCGCTCATAGCGGTTAACCATAACCTGAACCGCAGCCCCTTCTACAAACTCACTTTTCGTCTGTAGCTCGTCGGGGAAAGGGGTAATACCAGCATCATCTACTCGCTCCTGAACGATCTTGAATCCTTGCTCCAGCAACAGACGGACGCATTTGGATTTGATCCCACCGCTGAAATCCGCCGGCGTGAACTCCGTTTTCGTCGCCATAGTGGCCGCTATCCCAACGATAGCTTTAGAGGGATAACGACGTCCTTCGAATTCGACTTCATACAGACGCGCGTCTTTAAACTGATGCGCTATACCCTCGTCGTACGCGCGGATGGCTTCGATGATGCATTCTCGCGATAGATGATCTGGCAACCGTTTCATATGGCTGAGCTATTTGATGATGAGTGACCTCATTATAGATAGAAAGCAGAATAAATTTCGAATAGATAAATCATGGTGATAGTTGAAAAGAGACCTGGGTTGGATATCGAATCCCGGTGGCTTGATCGACAGCAGTTTTGCGAGCATCATCGTAATTATTTAGCAAAATACGTAACGCGATGCCTTCCAGTAAAACTCTGCAACAAGCGATCGCCAATATCACTATCTGGCGCAAAGGCGAACAGCGCGCGCCGCATAAACCTCTGCTGTTGTTGCACGTGCTGTCGCATTACCAGCACGGACATTCGCGGATGTTCGATTACGCCTCAGAGGTTCGTGATGAGTTACATAGCCTGCTGGAGCGTTTTGGTCCACAGCGCGCGCAATACCGCCCCGATATGCCTTTCTGGCGTCTAAAAGGCGACGGCTTCTGGGAATTACGCAACGCTGAGCAATGTTCAACTGAAGGCAGCAGACAGCCCCCCTCTAAAGAACTGGAAACCTATCACGTCGCGGGCGGCTTTGACGAAGAGCACTTCGCGCTGCTGAGCAAGAATAAGAGGCTGATTAACACCCTGGCGCATCAGATCCTGCAGGCCCATTTCCCGGAGAGTATTCAGGAAGAGATCGCCGACGAGATGGGGTTTGATATCCAGCAAATTCGCAAAGAACGAGACCCGCTGTTCCGCCAACAGGTGCTACGCGCTTATAACTATGAATGCGCTATCTGCGGCTTTAATATGCGCCATGACAATACCTCCGTCGCGCTGGAGGCTGCGCATATCAAATGGAAGCAGCACGGCGGCCCATGTGAAATTCCCAACGGCCTGGCGCTATGCGCCATTCATCATAAGGCGTTTGATAAAGGCTCGATTGGCCTGGATGAGCATATGCGGGTACAGATTTCTCCAGCGGTTAACGGCGGCGGGATTGTCGGAAAGCTGTTCTGGGATTTTGATGGTAAGCAAATTGGATTGCCTCAGGGGAAGGACTGTTACCCGAAAGAGGGATTTGTGGAGTGGCACAGGAGAGAGGTATTTAGGAGGTGAGGTAAGGCACGTGACTATATGTCACGGAATAGCCCCTCCCCTATTTTGTCAACGTCCCGGTACGATCAATAAAAAATTCGTGGACATAATTTTTCCCATTTAGTCCGTAAGAAACTGCATAAGAATAACCACTCTTCCATTTGAAATTTATACAATCATCAGGATAAGATACATTTAAACCTTCACCGTATCTAACGGTATCATATTTTCCACCCTCATTTGATTCAATACGATAATAATTAAGAACATCTTTCTCATCCGTACTGAAACAGAGATGTTCGCCATTAATAATAGTAGATCGTGGTTGTGGCGCAGGGTTACCACCAGGACAACCAGAAATAAGAAAAACAAATGGTAGAATAGCTAATATCTTCATACCGGAAATCCTTTCATTACTGATTTATATTTTTCGATCAATGAATGGGCAGACTCATCAGGATCATAATCTCGATACTTGATCAAATTAGTATTTCCTTTAAAGCCATAGTTTAACAGGAGCCAATAATCACTAACTAAAGAGGCTTGCTGTTCTAAGCCGTAATGGCAAATATCAGCTTTATCTAAGCTATAGCTGTAATCAGCGAAATGAGAGAATAATCCTCTTGTTCTGACAAACATCCCCCGCTGTGCTTGCCATACATGCATCATTTCATGCATGAACCTATGTTTCTTTTCCAATATATCCATTGAAAAATCATGCGAATAGGTATCTTCCCTAAACCACATTTCCCCGTTAGGGCTCATAGCAATATCAATAGGTTGTAGATTAAATGGCAAATAACTTTCTCGATGAATCCACACTGTATTGTACCGAATCCCGCAGTTGTATAGAGCTCTTGATAACCCAATCTCACCAGTGGTTATAAGCCTCGTTCCACCGGGCTTAATACGTGTCCCGGATGTCGCGTTAATCCTCTCGTTTACAGGCATTCAAAATCCCTCTGAATTGCAATGGTATTGTTTGTTTATCGTACGCCGACGCAATCGACAAGGAAAAGATTTTTATCCGAAAAAATTTGCAGTCTACTTAGCTTAATTACTGGGAATGCAGTACTCGCATTCGTTACACGAAGCGTTTAAAGAGATACTGAATTTCCGGCACAAAAAAGATGTCTTCGGGTGAATTGGTTGTCGATTGGGTTCGAAGGCCGGACTCGCCTTTTCGTTTAATTCATTGAAAAATAATGAGTTATTAGGATTAGTTTTGGGGGTTTGCCCCCAGAATAGGACATAAAATTGAATACTGGGTGGAAGATCACAAAGTTGGTTTCCCTCTGCAACTGTTCCTATCATAACCCTAAATTGCCTCATCAGCCCACCACACCACACATGATGTGTTTAGTGCTGTTCTAAAGACACCACACGCTGTATTGATTGAGAAATGCTCTACTTCATCTAGCCGATAAATTCAAACTGCTACTTCTGTAGGGAGAGTTCTCTTAGCATGGCAGTAGGTACGTCTACTACACAGCCCTTATTTGATCAGGGCCCTGACTTTTCAATCAGGGCTTTATAACTAGCTAGGAACCACTTCACAGCCTTGGAAAATCAAGTGTTGAGCGAGATTTGTGTGCGTAGTTGAATTGGATTGAGTATAGTATAGCGTTGGCGAATTATATTATACAAATCAAAATCTTTAACCCTAATACTGATTACCATCGCATACTGCATATCCGGTGCAGAAGCCCCCTTAACATGACGTGATGAATCGCGCGCGTGATACCTTATATCAAAAACTGGATCGCTTAATAATGTCTCAGCACTGAATTTTTTGCTTCTATGTAAACAGGTTTCCCACTTATGGCCTTCACTTCGGCACTCTCTTTCTGTTTTATATTGACTTTTTTGGCCGAAGAAATCATCAGTATCGGCATCATCAAGGCCAAATCTAGGGCGGAAAGTTACCTGCATACCGGCTCTTGTATAGTTAACCGAATGTTCAGGATCGACCGGAGTTTGAATGCACAAAGTAGCAGTAAGCTCAAATGCTTCGTCAAAGGGAACATCAGGGAATGGGATAGGCGCTCTTAAATATTTATTTTTGGCTAAAGAACCATAATAAATTACTGTAGCTGTATCATTTGCACAGTCGATTAAATCGTTAGGATCCTCACTGAACCGACCCCACCCTATATGTTCACGAGTATATTTTCGTGATGTTTCGGCATGATGAACCAGTAATGCTTTTAGTGCAATAGTATTTAAAGGTGTTCCCGACAAAGCTGCAACACCAGCGGCCGTTCTTAATGCTAGCGGAGAGGCGTAACTAGTTCCCTGAACCCCGACAATAGAACCAAGCAACGGATTATAGGTATAAAAAGGTTCATCATCACTTCCACCAAAAATAATGCCATCGGGTTTAACGAAGCCAGGGCTTCGACCGGGACCAATACAGCTATATGGTGCCCGCCCCCATTTTTCACCACTTCGATCAGCTGCGCCAATTGCTAGCGCATTTACCATATCGGAAGGTGGTTGTATTCTCGCAGCATCACCATCCTCATGACCATCGTTCCCTACAGCAACTGTAAGTAGTATTCCGTGTTTTGCACATATTTGGTCCAAAACTGCGGTCCAAGCATGAACCTCATCGTCGCCGATTGGAAGATGGGGGCCGATACTTAGATTAGCAAACTTGTAGTCACCGCTATCAAGAACTGACTGTATTTTCTTAAGAACATCAAACAAATCCCAATCTCCATTTTCACCTGATGCCGGAGAAAGAACTCGGTAATGATCCACATTCATGAAAGGCCTTTCAAAAGAAGGCGCTTTTTCTTCTACACGACCAAATAAAAAAGTTGATGTTACCTCATTACCGTGCTGCAACAAAAGTCCACTTGTCTCTTTGGTGTCTGGATACACATATTCCGTGACCCAGCTGCTTAAGTCTGCAGTTCCCAAACCGCCATCAAAAATTGCAATGCGCTCAGAGTCAAGAACAGCTTTAGAATCAGGAAATTCTGGAGTAACTATATTTGATAGTTTTCTAACTATATTAGGCTGAGTACATCTTAATGACGGCATAGGCCGCACAACGCGGATTAATGAAAAATCGAGAGACCTTCTCATATCTTCAGGCTTCGCATATGCAACGATGAAGGTTAGTCCGCCGACTTGAATTTTACTTTTGTAATCGACAGATATACCAAATTGTAATGCATAGTTAATATATGCTTTAACAATATCGTCGTCTTCGACTCCGGCATGCAGAACCACTTCAAATTTTATCAATTCGTTTTTTGCATACTCAAAATTTCGTGCTCTTTCTTTTCCATCAAAAAAACTAACACTTTCAATTTCAATCAAATCCTTTTGTACACTTTTTGGCGCTGTAGGAGAATTTAAGATCTCTTTAAATCTTAGAACTGAATCGTCATCACCGCTAACAAACAATTGCGCCGTTACTAAATCCTTATTCTGATCACATTGACGTGCAGCTTTTCTTGGACGAATGATTACCTGACGGCTACCAACATCTCGTAAACCTGTGGCTCTGAGCAGTCCCTCAGGAAAGTAACTTTTACCTAAAAAAGCTGGGTGCAATGTTAAATGAAAAACACTCTCACCCCTAGGCTTAGCTGCGTCATCCAAGCTACGAACGCGTGAGAGTAAGGTATCTAACTCAGGGTTTAAATGATCTCTTACTTCCTCAATAGTGTATGGATAACGTTTACCATCCCTTCCTTTTGGTAATGGTTCTTTTTTTGTTAGAACATGACCGTTACCTAAAAGTAAGTTCCTTTCCATCATTTAATCCCCCACTTTTGTAATTTATTCGCAATTGTTGGATGTGAAACACCAACTAATTCAGCTATTTTTCTATTTGAAACACCATCAAAATGGTATTTCACTATATTGAGATCATTATCACTAAAGTCATCCAGAGAAACTCTTTCCATAACGACTGCTTCAATCAATGAGCTTTCGAATGGAATGTTTTTAAGGACCTCATTTTTCCTAGAGAAGTTTAATATGCGATTAATAATAGCAAACGACATACCATCAAGTAAGGGCGAAAGCCTTTTAGACAATTTGCTATCAATATCATGATTGACTAGATATCTATCGATGAGATCAACTGATGGCATATTAAATTTAAGAATGTGCTCAAATCGACGCCAAACAGCGGGATCTAAAATATCCGGGTGATTCGTAGCCGCAACAAGAAGAGATGTCGCAGGCCATTCATCTATAGTCTGTAAGAGTACAGTGACCAAACGTTTCAATTCTCCAACATCCCTATCATCATCACGCCTTTTTGCTACAGCATCAAACTCATCAAGCAAAAGGACACATGGCTTTTCCTTTGCATAATCCATAACAGATTTAATGTTATTGCCTGTTTTCCCCAAAAGAGAACTCATTACAGAGGAAAGATCTAATGTTAGAAGCGGTAGATTTAGCTTTGCAGCAAGCCAATGCGCTGACATAGTTTTACCAACACCAGGAGGACCAGAAAGTAAAACTGTCTTTACAGGTTCAAGCCCAGCTTTAAACAATGAAGCAGCATTTTCTCTTTCGTTAACAATTGACTCTAGTTTCTTGGAAATATCTGTATTCCATACTGGCTCTTCTACAATTGAATTGACATATGTTTCTTGCAAAAGATTTCGTCTAGAGTCCCCATCAACAGGCAAAGGTGAATTACTGGATGCCCCACGCAATACCGTACCTTCAGCAACTAACGACGCCAATTTAGAAGCTAAGATTTCATCATTTTTGCGGATATTGTTAATCATCTTTCTACATAGGAGTGTAAATGCATTTGCGTTGCCTTTGATGCCTTGCTCGATGAGTTTGAAAAGCTCATCCTCCCGCAAACTTACCATAAAACCTCCAATAAAACATCGAGTTACAAAAATTGGTAATGTACAAAATTAAAAATATTGGATAATCTTACCACCCTAAATGCTGTTATTCAAAGATTATCCTCAATTTTTACTGTATAGATAATCAGCATAGCTCCGCTTAGCGGGCTCCTTTGCCCCGTCCATCAAGGCTCGCTTCTGGTGATAGAGAAGTTCAACATTTTTTCTCTACTAGCGAAGGCTTGTTTCTCACATTGTCAAGAGTCGGTACCAGAGGATACAGTTCAGAGTTTGCGATGTAGATAACACTTCGCATAATGTCCTATGACCCCTTACATGTGAAAATCCTTAACCGAGATATCAGAAAACGACCAGAAAACAATTTATGAGGTATCGCGGGAACTGAGCTGAATCTGGTAGAACAAGGAAAATAACGACATCACATAAAACGGCATCGTGAGTATTCACAAAGGCAGAGCTGTGGCAGGATAACTCTCCATAAATCAGCGATATTTTTACAGCGAGGAAGTGATAATGTCGGGGCTACATTCATGGCTGTTAGATAAGTCAACCAGTGACACCTATATGTTCATCAAGCGCTTGTCAGCCAACGACACCGGCGCGACGGGCGGACATCAGGTTGGCATTTACATACCCTCTGGCATTGTTGGACATCTTTTCCCTTCAATTAATCATACAAGGGATCTTAACCCGTCCGTAATGCTGAATGCGCATACCTCCTCGCACAGCTGCCCGGACAGCGAGGCCAGGGCCATTTATTACAATGGTCGTTTCTTTGGTAAGACCCGAAATGAAAAGCGTATCACTCGATGGGGGGGAGGAAAGAATCCTCTGCAAGACCCAGAGAATACGGGGGCGCTGGCGTTATTGGCGTTTGATCACCATCAGGAATCTGATAGCCAATTTGTTGATATTTGGGTGTGTCATGACGCAGAAGAAGAAGATATCGTAGAGTCATCGCTCGGAGAAATTGTTCCTGGAACGTTGGTCTATGGCCCCGCAAATGAGATACTGGGCGGTCTGGCTTTAAAAGAACCAGTTTCCAGTGGGTATCGTCTTCCGGAAGAGTGGAGAACAAATTTCCCTTCAGGTAAGGAGATTATTCAGTATGCAGCAGATCATTATTCCCCAAATGTCGTAGGCCCGGATAAGCAACTGATTGAACGTCGTCGTGTTGAGTACGAAATTTTCCTACTGGTGGAGGAAATGCATGTTCTGGGTATAGTTCAGTCTGGGTTTGGTTCCGTAAATGAATTTATTGCACTGGCAAATTCCGTGAGCAACAGACGAAAATCACGAGCCGGAAAATCACTTGAACTGCATCTTGAACACCTTTTTATTGAGCATGGATTGAAAACTTTTGAGACTCAGGCCGTTACAGAAGGAAATAAGAAGCCAGATTTTTTATTCCCCTCTGCGCAAGCTTATCACGATGAAGATTTTCCAGAGCAGAAGCTGCGTATGTTAGCGGTAAAAACGACTTGTAAAGATCGCTGGCGGCAAATATTAAATGAGGCAGACAGGATTCAAGATATTTATCTCTTTACCCTTCAGGAAGGTGTTTCTGTTGCTCAATTTCAGGAGATGCAGCAGGAAAGAGTCAGGTTGGTTGTGCCCAGTAGTCTTCATGATAAGTACCCGAAAGGTATCCGGGAATATCTTATTTCGTTAGAAACATTTATCGATGAAACTAAATCATTGTATGTCGATTAAATAATTTAATTCTGTTTCCCCCCGGATAAATTCCGGGGGTTCTGTTTATATTATTTTTTGGTCGCCTTGCTTGCAGCGGCTTTGATAATATAAGGCTGTAGCAGTTTTGCCACGGCTTCAAAAACGGGAACGACCACGGAGTTACCAAACTGGCGATAGGCCTGAGTATCGGAAACGGGAATTCGGAATGGCTTGCCTCCGGGTTGTTCAAATCCCATTAATCTTGCGCATTCATGGGGCGTCAGTCTTCTTGGCCTTTGTTCCTGATTCTCTGGATTAGAGAAATCGATTTCGCCGAGTTCTTTATCCCATCCTCTATCGATGAGAATTTCAGATCCATCTTTATGATAACGAGCGGATAATGTTCTCGCGACACTATTGTCATTATTCGGATCAACCAGACCAAAACCGAACCCATTACCTTTGGCTGCATGCTTTTTAGCATAGTTATAGAGGTATTCCCATAACTTAGGGCTCAGGATATATTTACTGTCAACCGCAGGGTCCAGAAGCTGACCAAATGTTGGTCTTTTCTCTGGGTAGAATTTATGAATATTCTTTAAAGTGAATCCCTGATGGATATTAAGATCACGGCGGAATCCGACCAGAACAATACGCTCACGATGTTGTGGCAGGAAATTTTTACCATCAATAATTTTAGGATCATCTTTCCCTGTGATATTGGCATCAGCGACTTCATAGCCTAATTCATCAAGGGTATCCATAATGACTTTAAACGTTTTGCCTTTGTCATGGCTCTTAAGGTTTTTCACGTTTTCCAGCACAAAAATGGCTGGTTGCTTAGCCTTGATTATGCGGGCAACATCGAAAAACAGAGTGCCCTGCGCTTCACATTCGAATCCATGTGCGCGTCCGAGAGAGTTTTTCTTACTTACACCCGCCAGACTGAATGGCTGGCAGGGAAAACCGGCCAGCAGGACGTCATGATCCGGGATGTGTTGATCGATATGGGCGTAGGCTTTCTCTTCTGAGATGCCTTCTTCTCCGCTTAGCGTGACTTCGCGGATATCCAGATTGAATATGTGTGCGTCTTCATCGTTGTACCAGTTTGCTTTGTAGGTGCGTACTGCTTCTTTATTCCATTCGCTGGTAAAAACGCATTGCCCACCGATGGCCTCGAACCCTTTACGAATACCACCAATACCGGCAAACAGGTCAATAAAGCGGAAGTCATAGTCAGGATGATGAGCGGGTTGCTCCGGCAGCATTTTCCGTAACAGCGCTTCTTCAGCCATGGTGAGCGATTTTGGCTCACACTTGCCATTTACCCAGCGGTTAAGCGTTTCGCGGCTCCACTCATTTTTACCTATTTTTCTTAGTAGTTCTGCGACATACTTCTGGTCGTAAATTTCAAGTACCCGATCAATCAGCTTCCTGTCGCGCTCTTGTTGTTGTTTTTCTTCAGCTTCTGCTTTTTCGAGCAGTTCCTGCGCAAATAAATCGAATTCAGACATAACGCCTCCTCGGGGTTTATGGGTGAAAATATATCACTCATTTGACCCAGATGAAACGATTTATTCTGGATATTTGATCAGTATATGGATTCAACGGGGCGTACTAATTATGAGAGCTAGCCAAAAGTGTTGCCAATTGTTGTGGGGGGCGTACATACAAGCTGCGCAGTGAATCTTACAGTATCGGCATACATAATTCTTTGCTAAATCATATAGTTCCTTTATCACAACCGGTAATTTAGCCATCTTATCCTAAAGAAATAGCGATAAGATGGCCAATCAAATTCCTACCCTAAACCTGACGTCTCTCAAGGCTATTATAAATAGCCTCAATCTCGTCCTTCAGGTTATCACCGCAATAAACCATCGATGTATCGTATCGTTCATATCGCGCTTCACGTGTCGCACTAAACCAGTTGAATGATCCCACGCACAGCAAACCATCATCACCAATAACAATTTTGCTATGAACGCGATTGACCAGTTTTGTCGCAATACCAAGGGCATTCAGTTTCTCCAGCGCCGCTTTAAGGTTCTGCTGCTTCTCTTTTCGCTTCTCAAAATCATTATGTTCAGTGTTGTAGCTTCTGTCAGTGACTATCGTGACATTAATACCACGTGAACACGCCGCGATCATGGAATCAAGAAAACCGGTTTGTTCCAACTTTTGCCAGGTTAGCCACGGAGAAACTATCGTGATGTGTTTACCGGTATTTTCAAACGTTTGATTCAGGAAATTATCATGCTGCTCCACACCATGGAGTGTGTAGATTTTAGTCTCGGAAGTTTTTAAATCCTTACGCTCTTTATAATCAAAAGTGAGCGCATTCTTCTCTGACTCAAAGAGATATTTTGCCAGCAATCCTCGCGGAGATGAGGGAGGCTGGATCTCAAATAGATCCATATCGCCGAAGACCAGGAAACTGTCCTTCGCACGGGAGACTGCAACGTTCAGCATGCTGTTATCGCTATCAATAAACCCGCCATCCTCATGTTTTGAATAGACTGGCGAGAATATAACAATCGCTCTTTCAGCGCCCTGAAGAGAATGCACGGTTCCCACTGTGAGCGACTTTTCATTCGCGCCTGTACTGATGCCTTGTTTACCCAGCGCCTGTTTGATGGTCGATACCTGCGCGCTAAAAGGCGTCACAATACCCACAACCTCATGAAGCGATTTGCCGTAATGCGCTTCAATATCTTGCTGGTTATCTGTCAGCCAGGCAGCTATCGTTTCAGCCTCAAGCAAATTATATCGACTTCCGCTACTTGCCAGCTCTCCTTTACCATCAATATGGAGATAACCCATGGCGGGCATTAAATTGCTCTCATCACGCCCTCTTTTAGGCAACAACTTACCGTGATAGCAGAGCGCATTACAGTATCCAATAATATTATCGAAACACCGGCGGTGTTCATATAAATACATGCCACGAGCCAGTTCGGGATCATATTGATAGCGTGAAGCACACTGCGCTATTTTCATAACGCTGCCAGATGCAGCGCTTTTACCAAGCTCTGCGATTGCCGTATATTTCTCAGTTATCTCTTCTTGCGTACTACCTGACAGAATTTTTTCCGCCAGCATGTTACCTATATCAATAGCGGGAGCAATACTCCATATTGGCGGGATCTGTTCCGTATCACCAATCACCAATGCCTTTTTAGCTAAGGCAAACGAGGCAGCAGCCACTTCAGGAAGCACCTGCCCGGCTTCATCGACAATGAGTAAATCGGCGAAGTCATATAAATAGCTTTTCTCGAATTTACGCTGCCCTTTGTGTTCACTTATCTGCATATTGCCGGGCAGCATATAGCAAGTCATGACCACGCATGGTGTGAGTTTCATTCGGCGTTGCCAGCGGGCGGTTACCCCTTTAGCTCCTTTCTTGCCCTTCTCTTTTTGCAGATCATCGATCTTCGCCATATCCATTAGCCAACGACCTTCCCAGTAGTGGGTCGTCAGTAAGAATGCAGGGAAGCGAATCTGCGTATCAGCCAGTTCATCTGCCTGTGAGAAGCTCAGCTCCTCGTCGCCCTCATGCCCTAAATCAAGTGCCAGCCTCTGCCATTCCTGAGCCGCCTGCTGTTCTTTAAGAACAATTTCATGGGCGGAGTCAATCTGCTGCCGGTATGTTGTTTGCTCGCGCTCAGCGGAGTTGAGCAGTTCATCTATATTACGTTCGATGGTTTCAGGATCAGACCACTGATTTCCCGCAATCAGCGCACCTAATTTATCTTCGAGAAACAGTTGTATTTGGTACTGCCGCTTACTGCGAACCGCTGGAAGCCAGGAAAATAATGAATAGATCAGCGATTCACCGGCGCGATATTTTTTCCATTCCGCTTTAGCACTCTTTAGCTGAGTGACTTTTTGTTCTTGCCCGGAGAGTAATTTATTTAAATTAGCGAGATATTGCTTAATGTCGTTAGCAATAAGCTCTCGCGCCTCCCGAACCTGGCTTAACGTTTGCCATGTTGCGTTCAGTCTTACCAGTTGTTCGAATTTTTCTGCCAACTGGCCATGCAGGAGTTCAATGACCTTTTCAGGGGATGAACAATCTTTTTCAGGAAAGGCTGCCTTAGCTTTCTCCAGATAAAACAGCAGTGCATCCTCTACATACTCTTTTGACTCAACCTGGTTGAAGAAATCTTCAGTTTGGTATTTTTTGGCAGCCTCGGCTTTACGAGTGCTTGAGGGGAAATAAGCGCCGAAGCTTTTCAGCTCTGGCAACCATCGTCCGGCCATTGCACCAGTACCCTGGGAAAAGTCTTTCCCGAACGCCTCGATAATGTTCATTACAGCCTGGTTATTCGTTGAAGTCGCGATAATAACCGGAGGTTCTGCTTTTTCGAGAGCCGCTCTGGCCCACTGTGTGGCGATGATAGAAAGCACCAACGTGGTTTTCCCGGTTCCCGGAGGGCCGTTAACGGCAAGGATATCGCCATGCCTGGCATCCAGAAAATGGCTTAAGGCATCGCGCTGAGCCTTTGCCAGCGGGAACTTATCCCCGGAGTGTCCAAGCCTGTCGCTGAATTTTGCTTCTGGAGCGAGCAAAGACTCTGCGGCATGAACCTCCCGCGAGGCGAAACGATTGAAAAGCGGCACATCCTTTTTGCAAACAAGCAGGTGGTCATAAAGCGAAAGGATATGGAAACTGGCGCCGCCAGATTGCGCCGTTTTAACAATATAACCGTGCTCAGCGAGTTCATATTGTTCGGGATTTTTAATCCAGTCGCCGACAACGTTCTTCAGTAGCCTCTCTGAATCATCCAGATATCGACGCCAATCCTGCTGCCAGGCTGCATATCGTGCTTCTCGTTCTTCATCCGTTTCGGCATTCTTATCAACGCTGTCATCAAAGTTGATAGAGAATGACGTATGTGTCGTTTTATATTTGTCATACTGCTCAATCTCACCAATCGAAAATGCCCCTTTTGGCAAAGGTTCAAGCAGGTCTCTGGGAATGGAGGTCGCTGGCGTCGGATATAAAAAACCTTCACGGCTCAACAGGGCTGGCGTCACTATCGGGGTAACAATATCAGGCGCACCAGCGGAACGGTCCTTTCCATGCTGCAGTAACCGGAAATAAACCTTTGGCCGCAAGATGACATCGACTGTTTCGACGTCGTCTTTTTCTCCTTCAAAAAATTTATCGGCGATCGCTTCGTCAAGACGTCCCGCCGCTATCCCATGCCAGTGAGTGAAATTTTTGGCGTCTTTCCGTTCAAAACTGCCCTTTCCTGACTCAGCATCTGCCAGCGAGTTGCGCCAGTATGAGGCAAACCCTAAAGCATTTTCATCCATTACCAGTCCTATGACTCAATGAAATCCATTGATTTATTGAATATAAAATCACCGTATGGATAACTATTGTCCACGTTGAAAGGCTGGCTGCAATATTTTGTTCACGCTTCGATACAAATACTCAGGTTATACGGAGTTCAGAAAACGACCATATCCTGCTGCATGGCACATAAAAGCTGTATAACTGAAGCAGCAGAGGACTACCGGTTGCACAGCACGTCCCAGAAGCCCGTGAGCCCTACTGGACAACGTTCAATGCAATATTGGAACTTGTAAGTTCAGAAAATAGCGCTGTCGAAGATGGTTCTGTACGTAGGCTCTCCAGCTATTGTTTTGTCCGATGCTTACGAATAAAAGCATTCAAAATGTCGCCTTCACCATGCATGACAGAAAAAGAATATTCACATTCTTTCTTTATCAAGATTCCACATAATTCCTTGTGCAAATCTACATTAACTCCCTTTCCTTTCTGCGCTTTCTTCACACCGAGCTCACATGAACTGATTAATTCAACGTTACAGGGTTTCTTCAAACAATTCACACCATCAATAAAGCCCTGGAGAATGCATCTATTTGCGGTCGTATCACTGTAGGAGAAGGTCAGATATTTTATTTTCCCTTCGCATTCCAGCACAACTTCCGCCGAACCTTCACGTGTTGCAGCATCACAACTTCCTGTTGAATATATTTTTACCATCTTCATTTTGTACCTTTCCCCTTACCAAACGAATCATGACATCCTATATCAAAGGCATCCTCGTCAAAACTTAACTATCTCAGTAAATTCTCCCGATGCCATTCCAGATAACAATACGATTCAACAGAAAACGCCTTTATTTTCTCCGGCAACAAAAACTGCTCTTTAACACGAATATCCAGCTCATTACTAATTAATAAACGCCCATCGTTCTCAAACGAAATCCACCCCTGATCGAATAAAATATCAATATGTGCGGCCAGTATAATTCCATTAAAAGGATCAAGGCGCTCATTCCCATTCTCGCAGGCAGCCCACGGCTTTATATGGCTGGCACGGAGTAACGGCGCAAACGTCGTTCCCGTAACAGGGCATGCCGGATACAACATGAGACAATTTTTCCGAAAGGTACCCTGCCCCAGCCGTGCCGCAATAAGTTGCTCGCGTACAGTATCTTCAATACTTTTATCCTGCTGAATAATAAGACAGTCTCGTTGTGCCTGTTCATCTCCATCAGAAGATATTAACGAAAGAACGCGCTGCTCAATAACACTCTCTGAAAGCACACTCAATCGCTGATGAACACGCTGCGCTGAATGAGAAAGCGCAGCAGGAGCGCCCTGCTCGTCACGCCAGCCAACACGCACATCACTAAGCCAGGAATCAAAACGGTCACGACTATTTTTCAGACTATTGTGAAACTCGCTGGCGGTTTTACCCGCTCCAAAGCGAGGATAAAACAAGGCAAAAGCCTCTTTCCATTTCTGAACACCCAGTCCCACAGGTGGTTGAGATTTACCGTACTTCGACAAATACCACGCCACTTCAAGCAAATCGTCTTCAGTGCTATTCAATGTTACGTCCTGTTTTTCCAGCGTAATTCATCACCAGATTATGTCTGAAAAGATCGTTAACTAAACTGATCAGGTTAGTTGTTTTAGCAAAAACATCTCACACCGGTTTTCACAATCAACAAGCACTACACGCAACCAACAACACAAAAAGGAATACGCCATGCCCCCACACAAAATCCGCCAGGAGTGGCTGACGCTGGATGAGGCCGCAGAAGTTATCCGGCAGCACAACATCACATTGCTGCCTGCCGATCTGATCCGCCATGCCCTGCACGGCGATCTGCCTCTCTCAGTCTACTTCCCCTCGCCCGTACTTCTGAGACCACTCAATCCTCCTTGCCGCTTTGCCTGCCGATTCAGCAAGCCGCCCTTTCCACCTTCTCAGTGCAACAAACCCGGCAACCGCAAAGTGATGGCCAACTCTCCGCCATGCCGACGCGACCCCACTCTGCAACTGACCACCAGCCATCTGTGGAATTTGCCGTTGATCGGCCTTGAGCGCCTGCTGCTCCACCAGCAACTGGCGAAAACGCTGAATCGCCCTTGCCCCAATGATACCCATTGCTGCAACCAGATTGGCATCGTGGTCTGCGATGAAAACGACAGCTACTACCAACTCTGTTGCCGCAAATCGTTGCGGGAGCTTTTACTGGAACTGCTCGCCACGCAAAACAACCTTCAGGAAGAGCTACATCTGCTGATTGGCCAGTTATATGGTAATGGTCGCAATAACCTGAAATCCCGGCTCAATCTGTCCGTCTGCTACCTGCAGGATACATTGCCTCCTGACGCACTGTTCGTTATCCGCCGCACTCATCTCGAGGCCTTCCTGACCCGCCATCAGCCGGAATCAAAGGAGCGGATCACCTCCGCGCTTTCCCGTTTGCTGTGGCTGGCCTGCAAGCACAACCCACAACTGGACGATGAAATGCTGGAGCATCCCTACAAGCTGCTGAACATTTTTGAATGCTGGGCGCGTGAGGAAGGTATGCACCTGCCGCTGAGCCCCGAGACGTTGAAAACCGCCCTTCAGCGCGGTGCACCGCCGTAACGCGATCAACTAACCCTTTCAACTAACAACTCTCACTAACCCAGATAAGGATTTTTACTGCCTGGCAGGGACGCTGCTGCTTTGATAACCACGCCCATCGTGCTGATGTGAACGACTCTGGACACAGGAGGAATGGTTATGAATAGCGACAGATTTTTACGCTTACGCCAGGTGGAAGACAAAATCGGCTTCGGTAAATCGTGGATTTATCGGCAAATCCAGCTACAACAGTTTCCGCCGTCCATCCGACTCAATAGCCGCCACGTAGCATGGCTGGAAAGCGAGGTGGATGCCTGGATCCACCAGCGCATCCGGCTTACCCGCGATGTCTAAATGCCGGAGGAAGATTATGTGCGCTTCACACCTGCTCAACCGCTGGCTTCACGGCGTCAGCAATACCGGAGAACAGGAGATGGTCCAGGTCAGTCTGGAACAAATCCAGCCGTTCTCTCTCAATCCCCGTGTCACCCGCAACCCCGGCTATGACGTACTGAAAGCGTCAATTCTCGCCCGCGGGCTGGATAACCCGCCGGTGTTGACCCGTCGCCCCGGTGATGAAAAATATATGCTCGCCAGCGGCGGGAATACGCGCCTCGCCATCCTTAATGAACTGTGGCAGGAGACACAGGATGAGCGTTACCACCGCGTCTGCTGGCCGTTCAGACCGTGGCCGGAAACACTGTCACCTCAGCAGGGCGAAGTACAGTGCCTGATCGGCCATCTGGCCGAAAGCGACCTGCATAACGGATTGATGTTTATCGAACGGGCGGAAGGGGTCCTGCACCTGCGCGCTCTTTACCTCGAGGCAGGCATTGAATGCCCGACGCAGCTGGCGCTGGCGGAACAACTCACCCGCGACGGCTATCCCGTCAGCCAGTCGCAAATCAGCCGGATGCTACAGACCGTCGACTGGCTGCTACCCTGCATCCCTAACGCGCTGTACGGCGGCCTTACCCGAAAGGTTATTGATCTCCTGTTGGCGCTACGCAGCGCGGCGGAACAGGTCTGGACAAAGCTGATGCCGCTGGAACGCCAGCCCGAATTTGCCGACCTGTTCAGCACCGCCCTCGCCACCTTCAACGGCGATCCGGAGGGCGTGGTACCGCAACTGGTGCAGGACGAACTTCTCGGCGAGATGAGCTGTCGTGGCGGCATGAGCTGGAATACGCTGTTGGCGGAACTGACCGATGGCCAGAGCAGGCGGCAGGCTCTGCTGGGGCCTCCGGTAGAAAAGGTCCTCTGGCCGCCTCCGCCGGAAGCGGAAAAAGCACCACTACCAGAGCCTGAGCCAACGACTGACCCCGCCAAGCCCGGCGAACCAAAGCCCTCACCGCTGGTGCATACGGCACGGTCGCTGTTTACCTGCTGGGGACTGGATACCTGTATCCAGCCTGACGACAGCGCTCCGGCCGGTTTCACCCTCACGCCCTGCGACGAATTTCCCCATCCGGCGGCACAGCGATGCTATCAGGTGCTTGCAGCCCTGAATGGCGACACCAGCACGCCGATGCCCGCCCTCGAATTGTTGCTGTCGCCGGACTACGACGACGTTCAGATCCAGCAGCTGATGCAGCTTATCAGCCTGTGCCGCCAGCGGCGGCTGCGGGAGGTTCACTATGACACCCTCAGTTAACCAGGCGGTGCTCACCCACATCGTCCAGGCGCTGAAGGAGGGGCAGATCCGCTACTGCGAATCGCTCGGCTTCAGCCCGCAGGAGCTGTGCGAGCTGACGCGTCTTACCGCCGATGACATCCTGTTTCTCAGCAACAGCGCGGTACAGTTCATCACCACCCACATTGACCACGAGATGCTGGGCCGGATGCTGGTGAGGATGGAGCAGGAGCGGCTGTTCCAGCAGCGTCTGGAGGAAGCCCTGTCGTTGGGCGCGTCCATCGAGTTCATCAACCACTATTTTGGCCTTTCCACGCCGGAGGTCTGTGCCCGGCGGCGGCTGATTGGCCTGTTTGTCCGGCAAGGGCGCAACAATGCTCCTGATGAGCAAGTGGAAACGCTGGTGTGGAACGAGTGGCAGAAAACGGGAGTGAACAAGCTCGACTCACCCGAAGCGCTGACCGCCATGATGGCGATGGCCCGCGAACACGATCTGTCGCTAACGGTTATCTGGAACCTGCTGCGCCAGTGGACTCAGGAGAAGCTGCTGCATGAAGAGTGACGATCGGCTGCTGTTTCTCGGCAACCCGCAGCAGAGCGTGCCGAAGCGCCTGCTGCTGGCGCGCAACCTCTCCCCGCGCGACAAGTTCGCATGGCAACTGTTGCGCCTGCACGCCCGCGACGACGGCAGCGGCATCTTCCCCTCCTACAACGAACTGCAGGGCTGGCTCTCTGACCAGCCCGAGGGCGAGAAGGCCTCGCGCAGCACTGTCAGCAATGCGCTGATGATGCTGCGGATCACCCGCTGGCTGAGCCTGTGCCAGCGACTGCGCGACGAGCAAAGCGGCAGGATCACCGGCAACCTCTACGCCCTGCATGATGCGCCACTGACTCATGCTGATGCCTGCCGGATGGACAGCGAATATCTGGCGCTGCTCACGGCCTGCTCCCATCACCGCAACCGGCGTATCCGCAACATCGCCATCGGGTTACTGCTCACCCTGCAACAACCTGTGGACAGTGGACGAACCTGCACTGAGTCTCCATTGAAGACCGCCCCTGGTCTTAATCGAGGACTCAGTAAAAAATGCCCGAGTCTTCAATTAAGACTCAGTGATGTGGCGGGGGCTGGCGGGCAGCCGGAGCCGCATTGCGTACATACTGGTACAGATTTAAACAATAAACATCAAAAGCGTACGCAACTGCTGCACTGGCCTGTGGATAATCTCTTCAGCGCCAGCGAGCGCCGCGCCGCCGAACGCGCGATGCGCAATCTGGATCCCTCCCTCTGCCAGCAGGTGCTGGACGACTGCCTGTGGCGGATCGCCGCCCACGATATCCACCGCCCCCTCGCCTATCTGCTGGCAACGCTGGAGAAGGCCAGGCGGGGCGAGTTCAATCAGCTTCGGCGCAAGCGCAGATAGTCCCGATTTTATGCGCACCGCATAAAGCCGGTGTACCAGCTATCAATCAAACCTCATTCATCGGCGAAATTAACTTTCTGCGGGCCAGATGGGTTTCCTGTCGCCTGGCTCATTGTGCGGACCGACACTGCGGGCATCTGAATCCGTGGAGAATTTCCGATGCCTGGCACAACCCTGTTCAGCGATATCCGCATCACCCTGCACACCCGCGTCGCCGCCCGGCTGTGGCAGGCGCATCCCACTGGCATGCTGCTCTGTCTGGCGTTACTCAGGCGTCTGCTGCGCGCCGAAGAGGCCGACGATCCGTGGGCCGCCCACTGGCTGAAGCAACTGCGCATCCGCCTGAACCTGATCGCGCACCTGCTGAAGCAAAAAAACCGTCGGCTGGATCAAGCCTTCGCCAGCCTGCCGGGCGCTATCCACACCACGCAGGTCAGTAACCCGTCCCCGACCGAATTCATCCTGCCGCTGGCGCTGTTCTCACCGCCCGGTTCGCGCCTGCTGCAACAGTTGATTGATTACGATCTGCTGGTCCGCCGCACCCTGCTTGCCTGGCATCTCGGTCTTATCACCCAGGCGGAGAAGCGCGATTTCATTGCCACCATCCCACGCCTGATGCTCCAGGTGTTCAGCTTCGTGAACCGCTTTCGCACCACTGGCGTGACCCGCGCTGACGTGCGGGCAAACAGTCCGCTGGCACAAACGATGGCGCATAAGCTCGGGAATTTGCCCAAAAAGATGCTTGTGGAGATTCTGCGTGATGATCGGTGACGACAACGAAGAAAGCGCCGCCCGCAAAAGCTCGCTAAAGGGCCTTTTAAAGGCCTTTAAGGGTAAGGGAGAACTGCGAGCGCTGGTGCAGGAATTACAGACGCTGCGCATGCAGTTGCAACTACGCCAGCCGACGCTGAAACAGGCGGTGTATGAACTGCCGGGGCGTAATGTACCGCTGATCCTGTGCAGTAACCCGGCACGCTCCGGCGTCAGCTATCTGCGCTGGCGTAATCTGGACAACAACCGTTCGGGGAGCGTGGCGTTGCAGGAGGCCATTCAACAACCTGACGTGACCGATGAACTGCGCGACGCGCTGATGGTGCTCGAATGGCAGCGGCAAGTGCTGAATACGCAGCTTTCAGTGGTGATGTTTATGCTGCGGCGGATACAGCCATTAACCGCGCTGGTTTAAAATTCTGCGCAAAGTTAAACCCTGTGTGTCACTTTAGCGAAAATTTTAAACTCACCTCATGCACCTTAAAACAGGCACTATCCGCTTAATGCACGTTTTAAGGTGCAATTTTTACCTTCTCCCTCCAGTTTCCCCTGTCGCCTTACCCCTTCGGCACACCATGCTGAACTCCCTTTCACCGGAGACAGCCCATGCAACTTTACCTGTGCGAAAAACCCTCTCAGGCGCGCGATATCGCCCGCGTACTTGACGCCCGTAACCGCAGCGACGGCTACCTGCATAACGCCACCGTGACCATCACCTGGTGCTTCGGCCATCTGCTGAGCATGGCCGCGCCGGAGGATTACGATCCCACACTGAAACACTGGCGGACGGAACAGCTGCCGTTTATCCCCCCGGCATGGCGGCTGGTGATCCGCCCGGAGGTGCGCAAGCAGTTCCGTATCATCGAAAAGCTGCTGAAACAGGCGGATGCAGTTGTGATTGCCACCGACGCCGACCGCGAAGGCGAAACCATCGCCCGCGAAATTCTGGAACAATGCCGCTGGCGCGGTCCGGTCCAGCGACTGTGGCTGTCGGCGCTGGATGAGGCCAGTATCCACAAGGCGCTTGCAGCGCTGCGACCCGGCGACAGCACGTTTCCGCTGTACCAGGCCGGACTGGCGCGCGCCCGCGCCGACTGGCTGGTCGGCATCAACATGACCCGCGCCTGCACGCTGATGAACCGGCGGCACAAAGCTGTGCTCTCCGTGGGCCGGGTGCAGACGCCGACCCTGCGTCTGGTGGTGGAACGCGACCGGGAGATCTCCCGTTTCACGCCCCGCCCCTGGTGGCGGGTGGATGCCCGCTTGCATGCGGAGGGTTGTTCCTTTCTGGCACAGTGGCAGCCGGATAGTGCGTACTGTGACGACGAAGGCCGCTGTATCCGCGAATCCGCCGCCCGCGAGGCCACCGCGCACCTGCAACAGGCCGGAACCGCGCTGGTAATGGACGTGACAACCCGGCGGGAGAAAACGCCGCCACCGCTGGCCTTCACCCTCAGCGCCCTGCAGCAGGTCTGCTCAAAACAGTGGGGTATGGGCGCGCAGGAAGTACTGGATATCGCCCAGCGCCTGTATGAGACCCATAAAGCTACCACCTATCCGCGCACCGACTGCGGTTATCTGCCGCTTTCCATGCACGATGAAGCACCACAGGTTCTGGCCGCGCTGGTTGCCAGCGACGCCTCGCTCCAGCCCCTCGCCACACAGCTAAATTTGCAGCAGCGCTCCCGGCTGTGGGACGACAGCAAAATCACCGCCCACCACGGCATCATCCCGACCCGTAAAACGGTAGATCTGACACAGATGAATGACAGCGAACGCAAGGTTTACGGCCTGGTACGCAGCCATTTTCTGGCGCAGTTTCTGCCGGACCATGAGGTGGACAAAACCGACCTGCGCCTGAACTGCGCCGGGGAAACGCTGGCTGCCCGTGGCGCTGTGGTGATTGTCAGCGGCTGGCGACAACTGTTTTTACGCGAGATGGCAACGCACTCACCGGAGGAAACGCAGGCACTTCCCGCCCTGCAACAGGGGCAAACCTGCGAGGTAGAACAGGTGGATGTTCGCGCCCGCCAGACCCAGCCGCCGGAGCACTACACGGAAGGGACGCTGGTTGCCGCAATGAAAAATGCCGCCCGTTTTGTCAGCGATGAGCGCCTGAAGCAGCGGCTGAAAGAAAATGCGGGTATTGGCACCGAAGCCACCCGCGCCGGAATCATCCAGACGCTGCTTAAGCGCGGCTATCTGATTAAGCAGCGTCGCTTTCTGCTGGCAACGGATACCGCCAGCACACTGATTGACGCCCTGCCGGAAACGCTGAAAGATCCAGGCACCACTGCGCTATGGGAGCAGATGCTGGATGACATCGCGACGGAGAAAATGGGGCTGGAGGCGTTCCTGGTGCAGCAGCAAGAGGCCGTCACAGCGCTCACGGCTCAAATAGTCAGAGGTCAGAAAATCGCCCCATCAGGTTAGCAAAACGCCCGGCGTTTGCCGGGCGTGAAAACAACGTCAGTCAACGATTACGGCTTATGTTCAATCGCCGGGTTGTTGTTGATAGCGATGCGCTGCGGTTTCTCTTCTTCCGGGATATCCTGGTGTAATTCAATTGCCAGCAAGCCGTTTTCCAGCGAAGCGCCGGTCACTTTCACATGCTCCGGCAGACTATAGCTGGCCCGGAAGTCGCTGCGGCTGATACCCCGATGGATCCATCCTTCTTCGCCGTTTTCGGTTTTCTCCTCTTCACGTTTACCGCTGATGTTCAGCTGACCGCCGACGGTTTCAATTTCCAGTTCGCTCTCTTTCCAGCCTGGCACGCTGAGCGTCAGTTCATAGCGGTTATCGCCCAGCCGCCGGATATTGTAAGAAGGCGTGGAGGGCAACGGCGTACTGCCGGTTAGCTGGCTAAAAAGGCGATCGATACGGTTAAAACGGTCCGCAAACAGAGAGTCGGAAAGATCGTGCAACACGGGAAAAGTTCTGAGAGTCATCATGTACCTCCTGAACAGTAAAAAAGAATATTCAAAAAGTTCATGTCTTGTGGGCAGGTGTTCCTTACCCGCTTTCTATATGAGGTTACTGCACAATATTTCAACTCACCGAAGCGCAATTTTGTGATTAAAATCACATATCTTTCGCTCAGCCTGTCACGGAAATTATTCAGCCACCGGTAACAAATCTCGCTGTCCCCTCTCCCCGAAAGCTGTTGCTGTAATGCCGTTATCAACAAAACCCGCCATGCATTCCTGAAACGCGGAGGCGCACAGCGCGGAATGCCCGTACTGCCAGTAACTCTGAGGGCTTGCAGCCCATGAGCCAAACCCGAAGCGGGGCATCCCCGCGCATGGGGCCTCCGCACCTTTCAACACGGAGATACCACCATGAACGATACCCACTACTTCAACCTGTACACCAGCGGTCTGGGCTACCTCAACCGGATCCGGGAAGTGACCCCGAAAAAAGGCGAACCGTTCCTGTGTTGCGACATTGCCGCACTACGGGGCGAAGCCAGCAACGCGGAGCACACCTGGTTCGACTGCCGCGTCAGCGGCAAGGAAGCGCAGAAACTGGTGCGCCGCTGTATCGACGCCTGCGAGCAGAAACGCAAGGTGCTGATCCAGTTCCGCCTCGGCGATCTGTATGCCGACACCTTTGTCTACAGCAAAGGCGACCGTAAAGGCGAAACCGGCGTCAGCCTGAAAGCCCATCTGCTGCAAATCGGGCTCATTAAAATTGACGGTGAAGAGGTTTACCGGGCAGAACGCGAAGCTGAACCTCAGCCAGCGCCAGCCACACCGCCAGCAGAGCCTGTAGCGCAGTTCTGACGCACAGCATTCACCCTGCCGGGGAAATTCCCCCGTCGGGGCGTTTCCCTGGCCTTTTACCGGAGAGACGCATGATGAATACCGTATTGAACTCACGTGAAGAAGCCCTTAACCGGGGCAAACTGATTAACCTTGATGACGAGGCGCTGGACGCTGGCTTGCCGCTGGATCTGGCCATTACCCTTCCGGCCCACAAGCACTGTCTTGAAGACCGGAATGACAACGCCATCAGGGACTTGCTGAAAGGTGTTGAAATGGCAGCGGTAGTGGCCTTTATCTCCCACCAACCGCCGCAGCGCACCATTCGTATCGATTACCGCTCGGTGCTGACGCAAAAAACTAACGGCAGCACACAGCAGCAAACCGTCAGGCTGACGTTACGCGTTCATTTTTCTGAGCGCGGCATCCCCATCGCCGCCACGCTGGGGCTGATGGGGGAAAGATTCCCTTACTAACTGATTTCGCGCCCTTAACCGGGCGCTATTTTTTGACGCCGCAAACAGTTGTCGGTAGTCCCCTGCCCTCTCATCCGGCACGCTCCTGTAAAAGCACTGTGGAGGATGCGATGAAACGACTGCTGACAGCTCTGCTCCTGTTTATTTTCAACGGCGTGGCCGCCTCCCCTGCCACGCCAGAAGTCGTCCGCTACGACCGCTATCTGCTGATCAGCACGTCACCGCAACAGCCGCCACTCGAACAGCTTACCACCCTGTCCGTTCCGCCCGGTTTTCACCCGACAGTCGGTGAAGCATTGCAGTACCTGCTGCGCGACAGCGGCTGGAGCCTGTGTCTTGCCGATGCGCGCCGGGCACAGCTTTATGGCCTCCCGTTACCGTTGAGCCAGTACCACACCGGCCCGCTGCGCCTGAAGGCCGCCCTGCAACTGCTGGCGGGCCAGGCATGGCGGATGACCGCCGACGAAAACCACCGTGAAGTCTGTTTCGCCAGCGACCATTCCCTCTCCCCGACGGTGGCTTACCGTCATCCCGTGTCCCTCCGCCCCTTGGGGCCGTTAACGGCCCCGTTTTTTCTCGCAGGGACCATACAGCGCGGTGATATCCGCCTGGCGGTGATAGTGCCGCCGGAGGCTGTTTACCTCCATCAGGTGGTATGGTTGCGCAGGGGGGAACAGTGGCAAGGCTGGCGGCTGGAGCGATTTGATGAGCGCCGGGCGGTATTCCATCACAGCAAACACCAGCTAACGCTGAAGATGCCGGAGTAAGCGATGAAACGCCTGGTTCTTCTGTTACTGTTCACCGCCAGCGCGTGGGCGCAACCGCTTCAGGTGCAGACCAGCCAGAATGCGGACTCCGCTCTCAGGCCGCTGACCACGCAACAGCAGGCCACCGTCTGGGGCATCACGCCGGAAGAGTGGCAGCGCTATCTCACGCTGAAACAGCAGGCGCGCGGCGTCTGGTCGCCGGGGCTCGATCCACTGACCACACTGGGCGTCGAAGCCGACACTGACCACGAACGTCAGCGCTTCGCCGAACTGCTGGTCAGGCAGGAGTACCAGCGGCTGGAGAAGGAACTCGCCTTCCAGCGCGCGTATGATGCCGCCTGGCAACGCCTCTATCCGGGGCTGGCGCCGCTGAAAACCACCTCCGCCAGCACTTCCCGCGTTTCGTTGTTCGTCCAAGATGACTGTCCGCCCTGCGACAGCCTGCTGCGTACCCTGCTGGCGCAACAGCGTCCGCTGGATATCTGGCTGGTCAACAGCGAAGGTGATGATAACCGGGTGCGCCGCTGGGCGATGGCGCATGGCATCGACGCAAAGCTGGTGAGTGAACACAGCATCACGCTTAACCACGACGCGGGTCGCTGGCTGCTTCTGGGGCAGAGCAAAATCCCGGTGGCGCTGGAGCGTAAGGGGGAGCAATGGCGCGAGGTCCTGCCCTGATCCTGCTGCTGCCCTGTCTGGCACTGGCGCAGCCGCTGCCGGAAGCGTACCTGCGCGCCGCGGAGCATTTCCGCGTGCCGCCGGAACTGCTGTGGGCCGTCACACAGACCGAAAGCGGGGCGAACCTGAGCGGCAGGCATCTCCCGTGGCCGTGGACGCTCAATATCAAAGGCACCGGCTACCGCTACGCCAGCCGGGAGCAGGCCTGCCAAGCGCTGCTGGCCGCTATCCGCCGTACCAGCCCGAAGCGCATTGACGTGGGACTCGGGCAGATCAATATCGGCTGGCACAGGGCGTATTTTGACTCTCCCTGCGACGCCCTGCATCCCCTGCAAAACCTGTCGCTCACCGCACAACTGCTGCGTCAGCGCTACGATGAACGCCCCGGAAGCTGGCTCAGTGCCGCCGCCCGCTATCACCGTCCTGCTGGCGGCGCGCCTGCCACACGCTACCGCAAGCTGGTCAGCCACCATCTGCAACAGGCCGCACCGCCATGAGTCGCTATTCGCTGGAGGCGCTGCTGCGCCCGCCTGTAGAGTTTTACAGCACCGTCACCGCTGGCTGTGGCGCATTAATCTGCCTGACGCAGGCCCCGCTGCTGATGCTGACGCCGTGGCAGGCCCGCCTGATGGCCGGTGCCCTGATGCTGCTGGCCCTGCAGCGTGGCTGGCAGGGCTGGCACATCGTGCGCTACCACCGCAACCTCCTGCGCCTGCCGCGCTACGCGCTCACCAGCCGGAAAATCCCGGTCAGCCGGCAGCGGCTGTTTCTCGGTAAAGGCTTTCGCTGGCTACCCATCCACACCCAACGGCTGTACGACTGCCTGCAGCCGGAAGCCGCACGCTGGCTGCGCCCCGGATGGTGTTACCGCCTGGCAAGACACATCGAAAAACGCAGCGAGCATACTCTTCCCCGTCTTATCCGGCTGCTCAGCGCCGATTACTGGCTGAATCCGGTGCGCCCACTGCCGCCCGTCGGCGGCAACTCGTGGTTGCATGGGATAGAACTGAGAGAAAGCGAGGTTACCCTGCCGCTCGGCGAACGTCCCGGCCACACGCTGGTGCTCGGCACCACCCGCGTCGGCAAAACCCGGCTGGCGGAACTGCTTGCCACTCAGGACATCCGCCGTGGCGAGGTGGTGATCGTTTTCGATCCGAAAGGCGATGCCGATCTACTGAAGCGTCTGTGGACAGAAGCGCAGCGCGCCGGACGCGGAGACCGCTTTATCCTGTTCCATCTGGCCTACCCGGAGATCTCCGCCCGTTACAACGCGATCGGGCGCTTTGGCCGTATTTCGGAAGTGGCGTCGCGCCTCACCGGGCAGCTTTCCGGAGAAGGCAACTCGGCGGCCTTTCGCGAGTTCGCCTGGCGCTTTGTCAACATCATCGCCCGCGCCCTGGTGGCGCTCGGCCAGCGCCCCGACTATCAGTTAATTTCCCGCCACGTTGTCAATATCGACGCCCTGTTTATCGACTATGCCCGCATCGTGCTGCCACGCCACAACGCGCGGGCGTGGGAAGTGGTGGCGCAACTGGCGGAGCGCGTTAACGACAAAAACACGCCACGCCATATGCTGGGCCGCGATCCTCACGTGGTGGCGCTGGAGCAGTACCTCAACGCGGAGAAATTATACGATCCGATCATCGACGGCCTGCTCTCGGCGGTGCGCTATGACAAAACCTACTTCGATAAGATTGTCGCCTCGCTGCTGCCGCTGCTGGAAAAGCTGACCACCGGCACGCTCGCTGCCCTGCTCGCCCCGGATTACCACGATCTGGACGACATGCGATCGATCCTCGACTGGAAACAGGCGATCCGCCAGAAAGCAGTAGTCTATGTCGGGCTGGACGCGCTCTCCGATACGGTGGTCGCTGCCGCCGTCGGCAACTCAATGTTTGCTGACCTGGTGAGCGTCGCCGGACATCTCTACAAGTTTGGTCTGAATGATGGACTGCCCGGCAACAGTGAAAAACCGCCGCCTATCAACCTGCATTGCGATGAGTTTAATGAACTGATGGGCGAGGAGTTTATTCCGCTGGTCAACAAGGGCGGCGGCGCAGGTATTCAGGTCACCGCCTACACCCAGACGTTGAGTGATATTCAGGCCCGAATCGGCAACGCACCGAAGACAGGCCAGGTGGTAGGGAACTTCAACAACCTGATTATGTTGCGGGTGCGCGAAACCGCCACCGCCGAACTACTGACGAAGCAACTGCCACAGGTCGAAGTGCGCAACCGCCAGGTGAGTTCCGGTGTCACCGACACACCGGGCGGCATCAACAGCTTTACCAGCAACACCCGCGAGCAGGTAGTCACCCGCAATGTACCGCTGCTGGATACCGCCGCGTTGATTCAACTTCCTAAAGGCCAGGCCTTTGCCCTGCTTGAGGGCGGGCAGCTGTGGAAAATTCGTCTGCCACTGCCCGTAGCAGATAAGCACAGCCCACTACCGGAGTCCGTCGCGCAACTGGTGGCCTGGATGCAGGCGCGCCAGCAGGGACAGCCGGAATGAGTGAACAGCAACCGCCTCCATCACTTCCGCCACAAGGACCGATTGGCTGGCTTCTGTCGCTGGCCGGACGGCTTATTGGGCTGGTTATTGGCGCGCTGGTTCTAAGGATCGTACTAGAGCTGGCGGGGCTGTATTTCTGGTGGCCGCAGGAGGGGTGCAGGCATATTTTTCAAGTGATGAGGCAAGAGCAAACTGAGCTGGTTATTGCGTTGCAGTCACATCCGCTGAAGAATGAAATGGTGATGTTGCTGGAGAACGGGACAACTCACGGGCTTTTGGCTAACAGGTTCCTGCAGAAACCGTTCACCGTCCTGGCTTATATGCTGGTGAGTTTTATGCTGCGTCTGACATGGCTCGTCGCCATGCTTCCCCTGCTTTGCCTGTGTGTTGTAATCGGGCTGGCCGAAGGTCTGGTACAGCGGGATTTGAGGCGGTTTGGTTCCGGGCTGGAATCGGTTTTTCTCCACCGCTACGTCATCAGGTCCGGCAGTTCAGTCGCCACCACGCTATGGGTGTTTTATCTGGCACAGCCGCTGTTTGTACCCGCGATGCTGGTTTTACTGCCCGCCACCTTATGGCTTGGGATAACAGTCAGGATGGCGGCAGGGAGTTTTAAACGGTGGCTGTAAGTTATTCCCCCCTGTTGAATTGTGAGTTTTATATCGGGAAGATACTGCCGTAAAGCTATCTCATGTTTAGTCCATAATGTGATTATATCTGAATTATTGCAATGATTTATTAACTCATTTATTCTTATCAATAAATATCGCCCATCTTTCTTCTATTGCCTCGAGTGAAAGTTCGTGGGAAATACTAAGTGTACTACCTTCATATATCGAATACTCACTATCTTTAAGTTTGTTATTTATATGAACTGTTAAGCTCGTAGGCGCAATAGCTATTAGATCAAGATCAAAAAGAGTATGTATATCTGCTCTAAGCAAAATACCATTGCTTATATGGTTATGGGATTTATTCCTATATGGATATATATGGGCGGCTTCTAGAATATCTAAAATTGCACATTTAGTTATAGCGCAATGGTTATTTTTTTTGAGGATTTTTTCTCTAAACGAACGTTGTCCCCGCCTTTGTTTTATAGAACGATTAACTATCTCTCTTAAGTCTTCCTTGTCGAATAAGGCTTCAGGCTCACTAGCCTCCAGACTTCCTAAATTATCGATATAACTCCCATTACCCTCCCATAGATTTTTCGCCCATTCTAATTTCACTTCTTGGATAGATAGTTGTTTATTATGATTTATTATTTTACCTTCCAACTCAAGATAACTCATTTTTAGCACTTTAAAATTATTAGAATAGAGTGCTGTGTATTTTATTACAGGTATGCTTTTTTTTAATGGCTTATCGAATTCATGGCCATTACTACATCTCCATTCTGGAGCTTTGTTAGTTCTGGTTCTTATTTTTTCTGCATCACAGTTATTTATAGGGCATTGATTTATTTCTTTATGAGAGTTTTCTTTTATAAGAGAGATTATTTTTGCCACACCAATTACTCGTTCCCTGTCATATATCACAACAATATCGCCAGTTTCCACCTGTTTATAATTAGCAACAAAGTTATCGTAAGAATATGATTCAAATGGATTGTCATCATAACCATCATTGCCACGATAACGCAGTTCGTTTTTATTTATTGTTTTGAAAGCCCAAGCCCTTTGATTTTTCATATCCATTTCCACTTTGAAAATTTCACAACTTCGTTCCATTATAACAAAATACTTTATCAAGTTAAATTACTGCTTCATCCCACACATAGATCTCATAACATTATTTTTGCGGTTTAGAACAGAAACTGATACGTCTTTGTCACTCGCAGAGCAGATATTACAAAAGCAAGCCAGCCGGATGAAATCTTTATTCTATGCTAACTAATTCTTAGCTGATCATAGATCTGCCTATGTTCTACCCTGCCCTGAACAAGCTTGCAGAGACCATTTTCATGCATAAACGCTCGCAATTTCTGTTACTGGCCCTGCTCACAGGGCCGCAGGTCTGGGCCTCCCCGGAATCCACCCAGCTCGCCCTTGCGCTGAAACAACTCGACGGCGTGAAAACCTCGCTGGAACGCGCCCGGAGCAACTCCAGCACCGATCCACAATCGCGCTACTTCTTCGACTACTTACAGGCGCAGCAGGACATCTCCGCCGTTGAACAGGGCATCCGCCGCTACCTTACCCCGGTGAGGGTACAGCCGCGCGTCGTCCAGCCCCTGAGCACCAGCTACCAGCGGGAGAACCCCGATGACTGACTCGCAACTCGCCGCCTTTCAGGCCGCCAGCCTGAGCAAACCGGAGACCGTCAACCTGCTGGTGCTTGGCCTGTTTACCAGCGTCCTGCTGCTGTGGTGCGCCTGGACGCTAATGGTCGCCTGGCAGGGTGTCTGCCGTCAGCGCCTGAGCTGGCAGAGTTTTGGCGCGGTGGCGGCCCGTTCACTGTTACTGGTGCTGGTCAGTTTCTGGCTGGTACTGAGCTGAGGAGGCATCATGCGCTGGCTTCTGTTACTGCTGTTCGCTGCATTTAACGCCCTCGCCGACCTGCCGACGATGGAAGATCCGTCGCGCGGCCAGGGCCAGGGCATTATGGAGACGCTGCAAAACTACGGTTTTGATATTGTGGTGCTGCTGGCGCTGGCCATCTGCGCCGTCGGTTTTCTGGTGGTGGCGAACAACTGCATTGCCACCTACTCGGAGATCCAGAGCGGACGCAAGCAGTGGAAAGATCTGGGCTCTATGGCGGGCGTCGGCAGCATTCTTCTGGTGGTCATCATCTGGCTGCTCAATCAGGCCTCGGACGTCCTGTGATATGGCGACCATTCCCTTTCTCCCCGACCGCCTCAACCGTGAGCCCGTGGTCTGGCGCGGCCTGACCACCAGTGAGCTGTTTCTGGCGCTGGCTCTCGCTCTTGGCGGCGGCTGTACGTTCGGTATTGTGCTGGCCCTGATAACCCATTACTGGCCGTTGATCCCCGGTTCCGCGCTGGCAGGCGCAGCATTGCTGATTCAGGGCGGCGGACGCATCCTGGCCCACACCAAACGTGGCAAGCCCGATAGCTGGCTACCGCAGGCGATTCTTGCCTGGCTGGAACGTCACCATCTCCGCGGCACACAACTGGTGCAGCACAGTACCGTATGGGTAGTGCGCAGGAGTCCGCGATGAGCCGCTTTCGCCATGCGCTGGCCGAGCGCGATAACCATATTCTGACGCTGCGGACGGTGATTGTTCTGCTGTGCCTGTGTCTGGCAGGCGTCGGTTACGGCTGGTACAGCGCGCCGCAAAAGCTCACCCTCTGGTTCCCGCCGGACCTGCGCAGCGGCAGCACCCGACCGTGGTGGGAAGTACCGCCCGCCAGCGTTTACGCCTTCACCTTTTATATCTTCCAGCAGCTTAACCGCTGGCCGGATAACGGCGAGGAGGACTATTCCCGCAACCTGCGCTCGCTGCGTGCTTACCTGACGCCCGCCTGTTACACCCGGCTGGAGCACGATTTTCAGGTGCGTCGCAACGGCGGTGAACTGCGCGAGCGCACGCGCGGCGTGTATGAGCTTCCCGGCCACGGCTACAGCAGCCTGGTGCATGACGGCGATAAACGCCCCTTTCCGCGCGTCGAGACCTTAAGCCGGGACGCCTGGCGGGTAACGCTGGACGTGGCGGTTGAGGAGTATTACCAGAACGAGCCGGTGAAAAAGGCGCTGGTGCGCTACCCGTTGCAGGTGGTGCGCTACGCCATTGATGCGGAGAAAAATCCGTGGGGACTGGCGATCGACTGTACCGATGCCTCACCGCAGCGTCTGGTGGCGGAGGAGAAACCATGAAGACCTTCCTCCTGGCTTTGTTCTTCAGCCTCCCGGCATTCGCCACGGAAGTGGTGCAGTGGGAAAACATCCCGCTGCCCGTCACGCTGCATGTTGGGCAGGAGCGGATTGTCGACGTGGGGAAAACGGTGCGCATCGGCTATCCCGCCACGCTGGAAGGCAAAGTGCGTCTGCAAAGCGCGGGTGGTAAGGTCTTCCTGCTGGCGAATACGGCGTTCCCGACCATCCGCATCCAGTTGCGGGAAACGGGAAGCGGTGAGCTGATCCTGCTGGATATTCATGCCATTAAGGGCACTTCGCCACTTGAGCCCGTGCAAATTAGCTATACACCACAGACGCCTGCCACAGCCAAAGCATCCGATCCAATAACAGCATCAACAGAGCCCCTGCCCGTTCTGCTGGTGCGCTATGCCGCGCAGAATCTGTATGCCCCACTGCGCACTGTTGAAGCTCTGCCCGGCGTCACGCCAGCCCCCGTCCGGCTGGCGAAACGCATCACCACCTTACTGCCTCAGCAGCCTGTTACCGCCATCCCACTGGCTTCATGGCAGGTTAACGCCACCACCGTCACCGCCATCCGCCTGCAAAACCGCAGCGGGCAGCGCATCACGCTCGATCCGCACGAGCTTCAGGGGCAGTTCACCACCGCCGCGTTCCAGCATGACTGGCTCGGCCCGCGTGGTCTGGCGGAGGACACCACCGTGGTGTACCTAGTGACGGAAGGCCCGGTTTCCCGCGCCCTGCTGCCGGAGCCAAAACCATGATGCCGCGCCAGAGTCTCCTGCTGAAAATCCTGCTTCCCGTGATTGTCTTTCTCACTGTCTGGCTGCTGCTGCGCCCTGCTGGCAAAAGTACGAAGGAGACCTCCCCGGCCTGCACCGTGGCAACGTTAACCCCGCAGGAGCTGCGCGATCTGGGTATCGATGGCGACACGCCTGCCGATACCGTCGCCACGCTGGTCGGTCAGATGAAACAGTACCGCCGCGAACTTCAGACGATTCAGAACGATAATGAAAGCCAGCAGGCGCGCGAAAAGCGGCTGAAAGCCCAGCAGGCGACGCTGGTATCGGAGTTACGCGGCGATATGCGCAGACAGCAGGATCAGATGCGCGATGAGTTGCTGAAAAGCCAGCGGGGATTGCTGGATAAGCTCGACCGTCTGATGGCTAAGCGCCCGGACGATATCCCACCGGGCTTAGGGCTGAAGCCCGGTGAACTGCCTGCCGACGTACAGCCGGATATCCGCTGGCTGGAGCCGCTGGATGCGCCTCCACCTGTGGATGAAAAGCTACTGCGCGTCCCCCTGAAAGTGGCGGACAAACCGCAGCCAAAACCTGATGTGAAGGTCTACACCCTGCCGCAGAACGCCACGCTGACCGGATCGGTGGCGATGACGGCGCTGATTGGCCGCGTGCCGCTTAACGGCACCGTCAGCGATCCCTACCCGTTTAAACTTCTGATTGGCGAGGACAACCTCACCGCCAATGGCATCGAACTGCCGGACGTGGCGGGTGCAGTGGTCTCCGGTATCGCCTCCGGCGACTGGACGCTCTCCTGCGTGCGCGGGCAAATCACCTCGATGACCTTTGTGTTTCACGACGGCACCATCCGCACCGTCCCGCAGGGCGGCAAATCCGGCAACAAACAGCAGGAGATCGGCTGGCTTTCGGATAACCAGGGGCTGCCATGTATTCCCGGCGAGCGCAAAAGCAACGCTAAAGAGTACCTAACCTCGCAGTTCCTGCTGGCGGGTTCCGGTGCGGCGGCGCAGGCCTTCGCCAATGGCGAAAGCACCACCGTGGTCGAGGACGGCAGCATCACCAGCGCAGTGACGGGCAACAACGGCCAGTACGTGCTCGGGCAGGCTATTGGTGGTGGGCTGAAAGAGACCGCCGACTGGATGAAACAGCACTACGGCCAGATGTTCGACGCCGTATACGTACCGCCGGGCCACAAGGTGGCGGTGCATCTCACCGAACCGCTGGCTATCGACTACGAGCCGGAAGGCCGCCAGGTGAAATACCAGCAGACCAGCACGCCGGGAGGTCTGGAATGAAATTTACCATCCTTATACTTCTGTTGTTACTGGCCGGATGCAGCACCTCGCAGGAGGAACTGATGCCGGTCGACCCCGATGCCAGCATTCTCTCGCTGTGGCATCAGCAAAGCGGCGGCAGCGCGGCTCTGCTGGATGCCCGCTCCCGGTTGCGCCGCCCGCCGGATGGTCCGGTGGCGCAACCTGAGGCGAACACCATTCGCAGCCAGTTTCCGCGACTGCCCAACCCGGATATGGTGTTGTACGTTTTCCCGCACCTTAACGGCAACACGCCGGTGCCTGGCTACAGCACCGTCTTTCCCTTCTACACCCGTCCGCAGTATGCATTGCCGGGCGAGCGCTTGACGCCGCCATGATGGAACGGCGCGGCCTGACCGAACAGGCACTGGACGCCAGCTACCGCAAAGGTCCATCGTTTGTTGACTGGCTGCCGTGGGTGGAATTTTTACCGGAGTCGCAGACGCTGCTGCTGGAAGATGGCCGTTCGGTTGGAGCAGTGTTCGAACTGACGCCCGTTGGCACCGAAGGCCGCTCGACGGCATTTCTGGAACAGGTCCGCGATACCGTCACTGACGCATTGCAGGATGCCTTTGATGAGCATGAGCACGCACCGTGGGTGGTGCAGTTTTTCTGTCAGGATGAGGACGACAGCGAGGCGTGGCTGGAGACGCTGGCGGCTTATGCCGCACCGGAGATCCGCGATTCCGCCTTTACCCGTGAATGGCTCACACAGATGGCAAACCATATGGTGAATCTCACCCGCGATGAGGGACTGTTTTTCGATAACACCGTCACCCGTACCCGCTGGCGGGCGACGTGGCGGCGCACGCGGATGGTGGTTTACCGCTGGCTGCCCGGTCTCTCCCCGGATGAACCGTCCCCGGAAGAGACGCTGAATCACATCTGCGAACGGCTCTCCGCCGGGCTTAAATCGGCGGGCATCAGCGCGGTCCGCCAGAATGAACAGGCCATTCACCGCTGGCTGGTGCGCTGGTTTAACCCCGCGCCGCCCGTTGAGGATAAAAAAGCCTTCTGGCGACAACTGGATTTACCGGACGCAGAATCCCTGCCCGTTATCACCGATTTTGCCGAACGACAGCTGACGAGCGAACCGCGCTCAGATGCAAAGAACGGTGTCTGGTGGCTGGATAACCGCCCGCATAAAGTGGTGGTCGTCGACCGCCTGCGCAAAGCGCCACCGCCCGGTCTGCTGACCGGCGAAACCACGCGCGGCGACGGCATTAACACCCTGTTCGACCTGTTGCCAGCAGGCACCATCATGAACCTGACGGTGGTGGTATATCCGCAGGACAAGCTGGAGCAGCACATCAGCCACCTTTCCGAACGGGCGATTGGCGACAATACCGATTCGGAATACACCCGCCGCGACTGCCACGAAGTACGCAGCTACCTGAAGGACGGCCATAAGCTCTACCGCAGTACGCTGGCGTTTTACCTGCATGCACCCGACACCGATACCCTATTTCGCCAGCAGCGCCAGCTACACAGCCTGTTACTCAACGCCGGACTGGTGCCGGTACAGGAGCAGCACGAAGTCGCCCCACTCAGCCACTGGCTGCGCTGGCTGCCGATGTGTTTCGATCCCCTGCGCGATCCGCGAGGACTGTATACCCGGCTCAACTTCGTTCAGCATATCGCCGGGCTGCTGCCGGTGTACGGACGGGAAACCGGCACCGGGCATCCGGGGATTTGCTACTTCAATCGCGGCGGCACGCCGCTGTGCTTCGATCCGCTGAATAAGCAGGACCGCGCCCAGAATGGCCATCTGCTGCTGCTCGGCCCGACCGGAGCGGGCAAATCCGCCACCCTGAACGCAAAAATAGCCCAGTTGATGGCACTGCACCGTCCGCGCCTGTTTATCATCGAAGCCGGGAACTCGTTCGGCCTGATGGCCGACTACGCCGCCGCCCACGGCCTGACGGTGAATAAAATCAGCCTGCGCCCCGGTTCTGGCGTCACCCTGCCCCTGTTCGCCGATGCGTGGCGACTGGTGGAACAGGCAGTTACCGACGCCGAACCGCCGGAGGACGAAGAGAGTGACGTCGACGACCAGCGCGACGTGCTAGGCGAGATGGAGATCACCGCCCGGCTGATGATCACCGGCGGCGAGGCGAAAGAGGATGCGCGCCTCACCCGACCAGACAGGGCGATGCTCCGTCAGGCGATTATCGCCGCCGCGCATACCTGCTACGAGGAAAAACGCCAGACGTTGACGCAGGATATCCGCGATGCACTGTTCGCCCTTTCCCGCGACAACAGCCTGCCGGAAGCCCGCCGCCAGCGGGCCTACGAGATGGCGGAATCCATCAACCTGTTCTGCGCCGGGTTTGAAGGCGAACTGTTTAACCGCGAAGGACAGATGTGGCCGGAAGCCGATATCACCCTGGTGGATCTCGCCACCTTTGCCCGCGAAGGCTACGAAGCCCAGCTTGCCATCAGCTATATCTCACTGATTAACCATATCAATAACCTCGGCGAGCGCGACCAGCATCTGGCCCGCCCCATTGTTAACGTCACCGATGAGGCGCATATCATTACCGTTAACCCGCTGCTGGCGCGGTTCCTCACCAAGGGTTCGAAGATGTGGCGCAAACTCGGTATCTGGCTGTGGCTGGCGACCCAGAACCTGGCGGATTTTCCCGATGAGGCGAAGAAATTGTTAAATATGATTGAGTGGTGGGAACTGCTGGTGATGCCGCCGGAAGAGATCGATCAGGTGTGCCGGTTTAAGGCACTAACCGAAGAACAGCGCCAACTGCTGCGCTCCGCGGTGAAATCACCGGGGCAGTATACCGAGGGCGTGGTGCTGTCACCCCGCGTAGAGGCGCTGTTTCGGGTGGTGCCGCCAGCGCTGTATCTGGCACTGGCGATGACCGAGAAGCATGAGAAGGCCGAGCGGATGCGGATTATGCGGGAGACGGGGTGTAGTGAAATGGAGGCCGCGATGAAATTAACAATAGAACAACCCCCTAATTTATAGAGAATCATATCTTAATGTGATTCATGATATCACTCAAAAGCCTCTGTTACTCTTGAATATGTTTTCAACACCCTTCAATAGAAGAATAATCACCCAAAGAATTTAGAGAAGTCTCTTCCAACCCCTAAATTATTTGCTTGATAGAATCAAGCCTTATTACGTTTATATAACCTCAAAAACTGATTATATTCAGATATTTATTTTTGAGTAAAGACTCTTACTTAAATAATATCTACGCAGCTCACTGCATTGACAAGAACATTCACATCAAAATCACTCACGCGGTCTTTTCTAAAAAATCATACATCTCTTGTCGTAATTCCTCAATTGCCTCCTGATAATTTTCCACCCACACTGGATTAATAGCTCCCATATCAGCCTTTGCTATAGATATCAATAAGTCAACGTCTATTTTATTGCAAATAACTTCTTGGAATTGGCATTTATTACGCCCCTTTGCAACTATATCACCAACAAGATCATCATACACAACAAGCATATGAATTCTTCTGATATCTCTCCTAGTCAGTCCGGACACTTCATTGCACAATATTCTCTCTAACATAGGAAGAGATTTTCGAGGGTGATCATCATCTACTTTCTGTATGCCTTTAGGCCATCTTGATTTAGGACCTTTGCCTATGTCATGTAAATAAGCAGAAAGAACTAAAATTAACTTTTGGTTTTTATTGTATTTTTCAAATTTATCGTCTTGTTTTACCAACGCTGCAACCGCACAACTATGATCACTCACACTCTCTTTATGGATAATGTTATCTGTTATAAGCCCTTCAATTTCTTTTAGCTCCTTAATGCATGAAAAGTCGTCTTCTATCGCATTGACCAATTCCTCTAACCCATCAAATCTGCAATCCTGTTGCCGATTATCACAAATCTTATCTATATTATCATTAGTTAACTTCAACAGAACACGAGGCCCTGTAATAATATTCTTTCTTCCAGATTCATTAAATAAAGAAAAATAATGGTGCTTAAAATATTTTTCATAATCAGTTACAACTTTAATATTCTCAAGCGAGTTCCTGTTTAAAATAGATTGAACGTACTCTTTAAAATTATCATTCCACACAACAATAAAAGAAACCTCATTAATTTCCACTTTATCATGAATGAGCATTTCAGCCATTTTTTGATGTCTTTCATTATCATCAGGATATGACCATTTCGGATTATCTATTATTTCCCAGTTTAGATTTTCAAGGTCTTTTGGTTCAGAATAAAAAGATGGCGGTAGATTTGTATTTGCCGAGGCATCAGAAAACACAACATTTTTTTCGAGTACCTTTTCTATCGGAACGGCTAAAAACATTATATCGACCTGATCGTAATTTTTGGATTTTACCACATTAAGAAGCATAGGCGTTCTTTTTGCAAAATAAAAAGGAACATAATCGTGAACCACCCCTTTTCTTCCACAAGGAACGAGCATTTGGCTTCGGCGCGCTTGAATATTTTTATTCGAAATATCAACGTTTTTTATATTTAGTTTGTTCTTCAAATTCGTACTTAATAATCCGTCTCTTATTATGCTTTTTAAATTATATACTGAGGTAAAATGGTAAACAAAACGCCCTAAAAAGTCTTGTGGAATCATAAAACTCATCCTTTCCTATGTAATAACCCTATAATAAAACGACCCAGTTGTATTTAAACAAAGATTTAATTTATAATTTTGCTTTTCGCATAAGTCATTATTTCAGAACGGTCTTGTTGTGATAGCAACAAAAACACCAACATCAACTCCGCCAAATCATCATCTTCAGCATAAAAGTAAGCCAACGGTACTCGCAAAACCTCAGCCAATTTCTGCACAATCTCTGTACCCGGTTCATGTACACCCTTTTCATATCGATTGATACGCGTACTGGCGACGAACTCATCAATACCCGCGGCGATCCCCAGACGTTTTTGGGAAAACCCACTTGCCAGTCGAGCCTGCTTCAGGCGACGGCAAAAAATATCGTTGTAATGGTTACTTGTATTCATAACTACGAGAATCGTAGTTTTTACTTGCTGCCGATACTACGATTAACGTAGTATCACAGTAACAGGTTAAAAGAGGCTGTATCTTAAGCATCATCTTTAGGGGAGATACCTACCATCTGGCGGGACGTTTCCAGCAACTGGAGTTGCGCATCAGGAGAGAGGGCAGCGAAGTTGAGAATCAGTTCAGCAAGATTCTCATCCGAAGTGAACAACCATGGTAGGGGAACATTCAGCACATCAGCTATCCGTGCAGCGGTTTCCATATCAGGCTCATGAACACCTTTCTCGTAGCGATTGAAACGGGTGCTTGCAACAGCAGGATCTACAGCCGCAGCAATCCCCACAGCAGTCTGAGAAATGTCTAAGCGCTGTCGGGCTTCTTTTAATCGACGGACGAAAACATCCCGTTGTCTAAGTCGTTTTTGCATAACTACGAGATTCGTAGTTTTTTAATGACTTAGATACTACGAAAAACGTAGCATGTGAATTGAAGAGGTAACCGAAATGGCTAAAAAAGACTGGCACCCTGCTGACATCGTTGCCGCCTTACACAAGCGCGGCACCAGTCTGGCGAAACTGTCGCGGGAAGCGGGGCTGGCCTCGTCAACGCTGTCGAATACCCTGACGCGCGCGTGGCCGAAAGGAGAGTGGCTGATTGCCATTGCACTCGACGTGCATCCGTCTGAAATCTGGCCCGGCCGTTACCTCAATTCCAGTAACAAACGTGAACCCCGTAAACCGCTTCACCCCATGACAACAACCGACAACTCCGGGACATAACGACCCGCGCTGTGAGTGGCAGGACGCATTAACCAACGATACCTGACAGGAGAGTTGTTTATGCACACCGAACCACAACCATGCACCATCGCACTGAGTACAGGAGGCCGCCATGTTTCTGGTCTCCCTGGCTGAAGGCTTTATCCACCTGTTCCACGCCGCAGGCAAAATCTTCCTCGATATGATGACGGGGCTTATCCCGATGCTCATCTGCCTGCTGCTGGCCATCAACTTCCTGATGAAGCTGGTCGGCACCGTCAGAATGGAGAAGGTTGCCGCCCTGCTCGGCCGCTCGCGCATCCTCACCTACGGCGTGCTGCCGGTGCTCGGCTGGTTCTTTATGAGCAGCCCCGGCGCGCTGACGCTCGGTAAGCTCTTACCTGAGAAGAGTAAACCCGGCTATGAAGATGCGCTCGGCACCACCGCCCATCCCCTCACCAGCCTGTTTCCCCACGTAGTGCCATCAGAGCTGTTTGTCTGGCTCGGCGTGGCTGCGGGGGTTAAGGCACTCGGCCTGCCCGTTACCTCACTGGCGCTGCGCTATATCGCCGCTGCCATGCTAATTGGCCTGATTCGCGGGATTATCACCGAGTACATGTTCCTGCGGCTCAACAAGCGGGGGTATGCGCCATGATGATTTACTGCGCACGTATTACTGCCATCGGGCTGTTTGTCGCTGACGGCCTGACCGACAAGATGCTCATCACCTTCGACAGCAACGGGCCGAAAGACTGCCTCGATTACTCCCTGTCGCTGGAGCCGTCGTTCCGGGAAGAGAGCCTGATGATACTCCCTGGCGACCGCCTGTTGCTGGCAGGGCATGATTATCTGGTGACTGCCGTCGGCAAGGGGGCACAACAGGCGCTGTTTGAACTCGGCCACCTGACGCTGGTGTTCAACGGCGACCTGAATCCCTGCCACGTCGGTGCGGTCCATCTCTCCGGCCCGGTGCCGAACCTGCGTGACCTGCACGGTAACCTGGTGATAGAGGAGGGGCGGCCATGAACACGGTACTCATTCCGCCCGGTCCCGGCGGCTACGGCAAGGGGCTGTGGCTGCCCGTTGGCAGCGGCAAAAAGGTGCTGTCGCTGACCGGGCGGGAAATCCATCCGGTGGCGATAGAAATCGGCGCACTCACCGAATCGGAAATCGTTAACGGCTTCTCTGATATCCCGCCGGATAACGACATCCTGTGCGTGGTAATTAACTGTGCCGGGTCCCTGCGCTGCGGCCTGTACCCGCAGAAGGGCATTCCTACCATCAACGTACTGCCCACCTGGCGCGCCGGACCGCTGGCGCAGTTTATTACCGAAGAGAATTACGTCTCCGGCGTGACGATGGAGCAACTGGTTCTGGTGGATAGCGCTGAAGCGCCGGACGGCGGGCCTGAGCCACTTCCAGCTCCGGAACCAGTCATTACCACCACACCGCCACCTCCGCGCGGCACAGAGAAGCTGGTGCGCATGGTCGAGCGTACCGGCACCGCCGTCGGCCACGTTATCGCCCTGCTGTTCGCCGCCAGCCGTGAAGCGGTGGACGTGTCCCTGCGCAACGTTATCCCGTTTATGGCCTTTGTCTCGCTGCTGATAGCCCTGGTGCAGGAGACCGCACTCGGCAGCCTGATTGCCCACGCCCTGACGCCGCTGGCGAACTCGCTGTGGGGACTGGTGCTGCTGTCGCTCATCTGTGGCATTCCGTTCCTCTCCCCGGTGCTCGGACCGGGCGCGGCCATCTCGCAGGTGATTGGCGTAATGATAGGCACACAGATTGGCGCAGGGGCGATATCTCCGGCCTTCGCCCTGCCAGCCCTGTTTGCCATCAACGTGCAGGTCGGCTGCGACTTTGTGCCGGTCGGCCTTTCGATGCAGGAGGCGAAACCGGAGACCATCGCAAAAGGTGTACCCGCCTTTCTGCTGTCGAGACAACTGACCGGACCGCTGGCGGTAATAGTCGGCTGGCTGTTTTCCCTGGGCTTATTCTGAGGACATAACGATGAACAAAATCAGAGCCGCCGTGGTCGGCGCAGGTATCTATGGCAGACACCATATGAACGCGTACCGCCATAACCCGGACACGGTGCTGGTCGCCATCTGCGACACCGACACAGAGCGCTGCGACGACCTTGCCATGACCTGTGGCGTGATGGGTTATACCCGGCTGGATGTCCTGCTGCAGGAGGAAGCCATCGACGTGGTTTCGGTGGCGACACCGGACCCGTACCACACCGAATCCATCCTCACCGCGCTGCGCCACGGTAAGCATGTACTGGCGGAAAAACCGCTCGCCACGTCGGTACGCGAGTGCGAGCTTATCGTGGAGATGGCGCAGCAGCGGGACCTGCTGGTTGGCGTCGATTTCCACAAGCGCTGGGACCCGGCGGTGATGCGCATTAAGGCTGAACTAGATAAGCCGGAAGCCGGGCGGATCCTGCGCGGCCATATCAGCATGGATGATGTCATCAGTGTGCCGACGGAGTGGCTGGACTGGGCAGGCGCAAGCTCCCCGGTGTGGTTTCTCGGCTCACACTGCTTCGACCTGGTGCGCCATCTTTCCGGCCAGGACGTGGTGTCGGTGTACGCCGTCGGGCAGAAGCGGCTGATGGTTGAATGCGGCCTCGACACCTTCGACAGCGTGCAGAGCCTGCTGACGATGGCCGACGGCAGTTCGTGGGTGGTAGAAAACTCGTGGGTATTGCCGGAGGGCTTTCCGAAGGACAACGACGGGCGTATTGATATCCTCTGCGAGGCAACGTATATCCGCAGCACTTCACAGCATCGCGGGCTGGAAATCACCACGCCGGGCATGACGCTCACGCCCAACAGCTACTTCATCAACTACCGAAACGGCGTTGCCAGCGGTTTCGGTATCGACCCGATCAATGACTTTGTGCGGGCAGTCAGACATAAAGCCCCCTACCCGGTCACCGCCGAAGACGGGCTGGCGGTAAGCCGGATTTGTGAGGCGGTACACCAGAGTCTCGAGAGTCAAAAACCAGTGTCATTAAAATAGTCGGCCAGCAGGGAAGCTGGTATCCGCAAGCCCGTTTAATCACGCTTAATTTGTTTATTCTGAGAATAAACATACCGGAATCTGTCTCCGTATATTGATTCAATATCCAAGACAAAATCCAGGCGGGCAGAGTCTAAAGCCGCAGAGCGAAGGATAAGTGAATCGCCAGAGCAGCGATCGTCAGTTCCCCTTGCTTCAATTAAGAAAATCTCCTCGCCAACTTTAAATGAATCATTTGGTCTGGGTCCGCCAATCACAAAGCACTGGATATCCAGGCCTAACGCCTGCACTGCTCCGACAAAAATATTCCCGGCAACAGGTTCAACTTTTTTGCCATTGACCGTTGCAGATATAGCAGAGACAAATGCCGTTCCCATTCCATTATTGATGATGTAAATACCCGATTTGTTCGCCCGCCCGTCATTTGAAAAATAAGCGTTCATCCGCGGCTCAACAGAAATATGGTTATGCTTTATTTGCTCCTGGCTTTGCGACCAGGTAAACCACAGGGAAAGCAGCGCGATAATAATTCCAGTAAAGGCGAGAAGGGTATCTCTGTATTCCCTAAAGAATGCCACCATTTGTTATCCTTAATTCAACATTCATCGTTAACACCATTAAGTATCCTGTCCCGATAGTCTTCCAACTGATGCCGTTGCAGATAGCTTTCTAACTCCTGTGCCCAGCGCGTTCCTTCGCCGAGCGTCGCGCGGCTATGGGTTGAGGCATAAAGATAGAGTGTGTCATAAAGATTAATCAGCGTCTGATTTACACCATCGATTTTGCACTTAGGATTTTTGAGCTGCTGTTCTAAAGCCCGGACAATACGGGCACGATGGTCTTGATCGGTAGCAAAATCCCGTTCCTGCAATTCGCTGAGCACCAGAAATGAAGGTGGAATTTCTTCTGCAATCGCTGCCTGTAAACGATAATGACCATCAAGAATAACAAATGATCCCAGCCCTGCTATATACCAGACAAGTACTGGAGGCAGCGCACCCTCACGGCATTTTTTACGCCACCATTTCAACCTTCCGGTATCAGGCTGTATCGGATAACGCCCAAGTAGCAGGCTACCTCTCCACCACCAATCCACTAATCTGACTTTGTCAGGATTGACCAAATCAGGAAAATCTTCGCCGTAGAGCGTCCAGCTACAGCCGATATTCCCGCTACTTTCTGGGGCATCAAAACGCCAGCTATTTACAGGAACACGCTGTCCGGATAATTTTGGTAATGAATATTTGGCCTCCATCGGCCTTATCAACCATCGGCGAGGAGACAGAAGAGGCACTGGCGCATTCATTAATTGCCGGGAAAAATAGCGACACCATTCACCTGTCCAGGCCCGTTCGCCTTTGCTTTTAATCCCCTCAATATCTTCAGATGTGACAGCCGGTAATAATGTCTGGCAAGCGGAATGATCGGCATTAAACACCAACCAGACTCCGGAATGGTCTTTCAACATTGATGCCCAGAATAATGTCTTCCCGGAGACCTGTAGCGCCATCCGCCCATAACGACCACTTAGCATTTCCATTGCCACGTCGGTCCTCTGGCTGCTCTTGAGTGTCAGCTCCAGACCCTGCCAGTTATTATTGCGATCAAAAAGATCTTTCCACCAATATTGGGTCATCATCATCTTCCCTGATAAACAGAGGGTTAGTCTAAAACCTTTAAAATTGTTCAGGTAACTATTTATACGTCAGCGTAAACGTCGCCGTCGCATTGGCGGGCCCTGCCGTCACAACTGAAGCCGTCTGGTAATAACGCGCCTTGAGCTGAACGGTCTCCATCCCGCCATTGGGCGAAGTATAATAATCCTTTACCTGCCCGAACTGCGCCGCGCTGTTGTCCGGTGCGAAGTAAAGCTGAACCCCAACGCCCGTCGCCGCGGTACTGCCGCTTTCGGAATCAATGGCCATCACGCCTGGCGCGTTCGACGCATCTTTTGTGGCATCAATTTGCACATAAATATGCGCGCTTTTATTGCAGTCCAGCACGATATTAAACGCCTTCCACTCCGTGGTGTAGCCCACACCGCTGAACTCCTGCCTGTTGTGATCGCCAAGCTGGACCGGCTCATCCACCGAGGTCACCGAGCAGGAGGCTGCAGTGACAGTGTTGGTGCCGTTAAGCGTGACGTTAGCAAAATAAAACTGGTTCACTACCGAGGCGCGCGCCAGCATACCGTCGGTTAACGTGCCGCTGGTAATATCTCCCGTTTTGATAAGCTCCCCTTTGATGCCATCGCCAGGAATAGATGCCCATGAGCCTCCGGCGTTGTAGGGGTAACTGCCTTCATAGGGCAGTACTTTGCCCGTTTGTGCTGCACTCAGACGTAAACCGACACCACCGAGGTTGGTATTGTAGACGCCATTGCCATAGCCACTGAGCGTCCCCCATTGCGTCAGCTCCCAGCGAGCGGTCCATGCTTCCCGCTTGCATCCCGCAATGGCATTACCGTTGTTATAAGCGCCTGTTATTGCGGTGGCGAGTACACTGCCTATCGGTGCATCACGCTGGACAACCACATTGCCGAAATTCAGATAACCCGGCACTTCTCCGGACACGCCGCTGTAAAATGAACAACTGGCTCGGGCGATCGGAGAAACCACCAGCATCAACAGCAAGAAACATATAACTTTTCTCATGTCATTGCTCCGGTGATTTACTTGTAGCTCAGCGTGAATGTCGCTGTGGCGTTCGCCTTCCCGGCCGTGATGCTCTGCGTAGTCTGATAATAGCGCGCCTGAAGCTGAACATATTCGTTACCACCTGATGGCGAGGTGTAGTAATACCGCTCCTGGCCGAACTGTACCGGGCTGTCTTCATAGCGATACCAGACCTGAACGCCGACACCGCTGGCATTAACGGGATCGCTGTCGAGTTTAATGACGCCGGGTACGCCTGCGTCATTATCTGCTGTGGCGTCAATACGCACATTAATTCGCGCGCCCTGAACACAACTCAGATTGATATTGAATGTCTGCCAGGCCGTTCCGGTACCCGGACCACTGAACTCACTTTTGTCATGATCCCCCAGCGGGACATTAACCGGGTTAGTGGTAACGGAGCAGGATTCAGAGGTAATGGTATTTGTGCCATTCAGGGTGACATTGGCAAAATAAAACTGGTTTGCCACCGAGGCCCGCGCCAGCATACCGGTATCCAGGGTTCCGCCCGTAATATCGCCCGTTTTGATTAATTCAGCTTTAATACCATCAGCATTAATAATGACGCTGCCCGTTCCCATACTCTGGTCATAAGGAAGCAACTTTCCGGATGCAGTGTTTGTTAGCCGGAGCCCCACGCCTGCAATATTGGTGTTATAGACTTTGTTGCCCTGAGAACTCAACGAGCTCCATTTGCTCAGTTCCCAGCGATAAGTCCAGGGTTCAGAACATCCGGCAATCGCCTGCCCACCGTTATAAGTCCCGGTTGTCGCTGTAGCAAGCACGCTACCTATCGGCGCATCGCGTTGAACAGACACATTGCCAAATGTGACATAGCCGCTAATTTCTGAGGTTGCACCGCCCGTAAAGGCGCATGACGCCCAGACCATCACTGGCAGAGAAAACATGATGACACTCATAAGGGCCACAATGTAGCGAATAAGTTTCATTCCCGACACTCCTGCTCAGTTTCCGTTACCGGCGTGTTTGCGGCATTCTCCGGCAACCGGTAATGCACCACGCACTGCTGTTTTCCGTTCCAGTTCACCGTGATATCACCTTCATCCGGGACGCCCGTCAGGTATACCTGTCCGTCATCGCCAACGATGCCGCTGCCGCCTTCCTTCATTTTCGCCTGAGCGCCGAACGGCACCGGCAACCCACGGTAAAGCAGCGTCATCAGTACGCGCCGCCCGACTCGGGTGTTGAAGTCCGCCATTACCACTGCGCCCTGCGTTGGCGTCACCGTCTGCACGGCGGTGTCGATATCGACTCCATCGCCGAGCGTGCTGGTGTCCAGTGCGATGCGGTTTTTCCGGTAGGCGTTGACGTATGGCACGACCGCATAGCCTCGCCAGTCGGTATAGACCCCGGTGTTGTTCTGCACCTTCGCGTCGTCCGCGCCGGGCGCTTTCACGATGGCAAGTGAGTCACCGAGCGGCTGGGAAAGCGTGATGCCATGCGGATGGACGACAATCCCCCCTTTCAGGCCATAGTTCACCTGCTGCGTGTCGTCGTCATAGTTGTAGCCGCCGGTGATTTCGCCCTGCCCGCCTTTATAGTCGGCGTTGATATTGCCGGAGCCGCCCGTACCGTGGTTGGTGTAGCTCTGCTGGAGGCTGTAGCTAAGGTTGTTATCGGCAAGCGCCGTCCCATTGAGGCCCACCTGCTGACGGGTGTCGCCGTGCTTCGCGGTATTGACGCTGTAGCTGGCCCACGCGTTCGGCATAAAGCGGCTGAGAGGAACCTGGATGCTGAACGCCAGCTGCTGGTCGGCAGGCTGGGTGCTGTCCGGGTAATCGCTGTAGCTGTAAGTAATGCTGTAGCTGACGCCATTGATATTGCCGTTCCAGCCAGTGCTGAGGGTGCGCTCGTAACCGTCCTCATGCCAGTAATCCTGCTGGTAGCCGGAAACAAAGAACGAACCGTAGCTGCCGATACTCTGGGTGAGATCGAGCTGGAGTTTCTGCCGCTTGTTGTACGTCAGCCGCCAGCCATCATCGCTGTCCGGGCGTAAGTCGTTCGCTTCCTGGAAGGTATAGAACCCTTCCGTGGAATAGCGGTACGCCGCCAGGGTGAAGCTGGTATCGGTGGCCTGAAAATCTTTTGAGTACTGCACCCGGTACGACTGACCGTCGTGAGTTTCATCGTTGTTGAGCGTGGTGCGGGCGGCGGTGATATCCGCGGAGACCGAACCCAGCTCGCCGAGACCAAACCCCAGCCCTGCCGCCCCGGACTGATAGTCCTCCGAGTACAACGTGCCGCCATAAATCGTGATGGCATGCGGCAGGCCGTAAATTGCCGTTACCTGGCCGAACTCCGGCTCATCGCTGTCGCTGTTGCCGCTGCGGTATTTCCCGGCAGTGAGGGCATACTTCAGACGGCCTTCACGCTGCATAATCGGTACCGCAGAGAATGGCTGAATAAAGGTTCGCTCGCTGCCGTCGGCTTCTTTAATCGTTACCTCCAGATCGCCGCTGCCCGATGTCGGGTAGAGATCGCTGATGGCGAAGGCCCCCGGTGCGACATAGCTCTGATAGATGGTGTAGCCGTTCTGCTTAATGGTGACCTGGGCGTTCGACTGGGCAATACCGCGGATGATCGGGGCAAACCCGCGCAGGCTGTCCGGCAGCATATTGTCATCCGACGCCAGTTGCGCGCCGCGAAACTGCACGCTGTCGAAGATGTCCGACGGGGTGTAGCTGTCGCCGAGCGTAAGTTGCCCCTGCAGGCGCTGGATATCCCGCTGAAGATACGTGTTCACTGAATCCCAGTGGCTGCCGTTATCCTCATCGTAATTCCAGGTGGAATAGTTGCGCAGCCGCCACGCGCCGAGGTTCAGCCCGCTCTGCAGGTTAGCGTAGTAGTTATCATCGGAGCCATTTTCCCCGTCGCGCCAGGTATTGCTGCCGCTGAGGTTATAGTTCAGCAGCGCGGCAGGTACGCCCTCGTCCCATTCGGACGGCTCCACCCAGCCTCGCGCAGTGGCGCTCATCGCCGCCTGCGGGATACTGAGATTCAGTTGCAGTTTACTGAAACGCAGTTCGCTGGAAGCCATCGGGATATAGCGGCCAATATCCTCCAGCGGTTTGTCCGCTGGCAGTGCGGCAAGCGCAGGAAACGCGGTGGTGTTCACGCCCCAGGCTTTCAGCATCGCCGGGGTTAACTGCGCGGTGAGTTTTTTATCTGCCCCGGTAACAAAGGCAATATCCTGCGCTTCGCCCTGCTGCTCGCCGTTCACATACACCGTCACCCGGTAGGTGCCAGGTAACTGGCCATCGGCTTCGGCAAAGGCGGATAAGTCAGCAACCGCCTGGCCCGGGCTGTCCAGCTCCAGCGCGTGGGTATTGAAGGTCTCGCGGGCTTCCGCATGACGCAGATAACCCAACAGGAGCACCATAATCAGCAACAGCGCCAGCAGGAAGATCATCAGTCGGGAATTCGGGTTATTCATATTCCCTCCTTCAGAGCTTACGGCTTTCGGTCTGACTGACGCCGCCGTAATCACTGATCGACTGCCAGCTCACCATAGACGCCGTGGCCGATGGCAGCGTGAAGCTGACGCTGCCTTTCGGCGGCACCATATCGGCCTCTTTGATCTCCTGCCCGTCCACCTTTAAGGTGAACAAAGTGACGTAGTAAGACGTGGGATTGCTGACCGTAAGACGATTGCCGCTACGGGAGACCGACAGATGGTGGTAAGCCGTCTCCGGCTGTCCTTCCAGCCCCGCCGGGCGGTAAAAGAGTTTCAGGCGGGATTTCACCACCACCTGCAGAACGTTGTTATGCGGCACGCTGTCGTCGGTGGCGGGAATGGACTTCACGTTCAGCCAGAACACCGATTCCCGGTCTTCAGGCAGGTTCCCTCCAGTGCGCACAATGCGCAGGATGTTCTCTTCGCCTGGATTAATGCGAAACAACGGCGGCGTGACGATAAACGGTGTTTTGCTGCCTTTCACGCCACTGTCCACCCAGCTCTGCACCAGCCAGACACCGGATCTGTCGGGGTTACGAATGGAGGCGGAGGACTCTTTTTTGTCGCCGTTATAAATGATCCGTGTCCCGCCAATGACAATCCCGGCCTGTGCCTGCACGGTAAATACGGCCAGCAATAGCGCCAGCAAAATGTCTGCATACCTGTTCATCTTGTTATCTCCGGACGAAAAAACCGCATCCCTGCGAAACGCTCCCTGTTATGCGGCGGCGCATGGGTAGGAGGAGGAGAATGCGCCCCGCGACGGCACAGCGTTATTTGTAAATGATGGTGAACTCAGAGGTACCGTTTGCTGTACCGGTGGTGACCGCCGGGCCTGTGGAGACATAGCGGGCGACAAAGTCGAGCGCGTTTGCGCCTTCTGCGAGGGTGTAGTCGGATGAAGCGGAGTGCAGCGGGATGGCCGTGCCGTTTTTATCTGCGATCTGGATCCCGACCCCGGTGGCGATGCCCGTGCCACTGTCCAGCGCCAGCAGGCTCTGGTCGTTGTTATCGGATGTCCCGTCAAATTTCACATTTGCACCAGTGACCGTTTCCGGGCACTCGCTCACGTTGATGGTAAATTGCGTTGGCGCCGCTCTCATCCCCTTTGCCCCGTTAAGGGCGGTCTGGGCAACATTGCCGAGGTTCACCGGTAGATTCTGGGAGCCAGTGTCGATCTTGCAGGTCTGGTCGGTAATGCTACCGGTGAAGTGGATGGTGCCGTCGGCGGCCATGGCATTAGCCGCCGCCAGCATAAAACACGCGCTTAACATCGTTTTTTTCATGTGTTTCTCCTTGATGAAAGAACATTCGGGACTCGGCCCCGCATCACTCTGGCGGTGAAAAAATCTGCGTTAGACTTTCCCGTTAGTGCCAGAGTGGTGAGTTCAGGAGAAAATGATGTGGAAGAAGAGAATGAGAAATAAAATGCCATCCGGACAGGAGCAGAGCTTGCGGAATGGCATAAAACAGTAAGGGCGGTGAGCAAATGAAAACTGGCAACGTGGACGACTCACGCACGTTGCCAGCAGGGTACCAAAGGTGTGTTAAGCTGCATTAGATCGGAATTATTATTTTAAAACAGAGAGATAATCCGTTATCAAAAGGGGTCTCAGAAAAATTTTGACACTTTGCTAAATTTTTCTGATACTACTTTACATTCTGGCACTAATTGTGTGGTTTTCTCTCATATTCCCCCAGACATTCATAAACCTCTGCGTATTTGTCGCCGTATAAATCACCGTATGCCGGATGTTCCGGTGCCCCAGATAATCCTGTATCAGACGCGTATCACGCCCCAAATCCGCCAGCGCGAAACCGCATCCATGTCTCAACATATGTGGGTATGCAGAGATACTGACTCCCCCCAGCTCACCGTAACGTTTGAGCAACAATCGAACCTGGTGGCGCGACAGCGGGCCTCCTTTCTGCGACAGAAAAAGCCAGTCGCTGTCTGCCTCCCGCCAGCGTCGGCGCACCTTTAGCCAGCGCATCAATGCGGGCAATTCGGCATCAAACAGTGGATGCTGCGTCGAGAGACTGTTTTTAAGCCGTCGGACATAGACAGAACGCCCTACCAAATCGATATCCGACAGGCGCATCCCACACAGTTCACTGACCCGCAGACCGTGTAAAAAACACATCTGAATCAGGCAGTAATCGCGCTCAAAATGGATCCCTCTGTCCGCTGCAAGCAGTATCTGCCCCACTTCATGGCGGGTCAGATGTTTTCGTTTTACTGGCATAAGCCTTGCTCCTTAAACACAATAAAAAATGAAGAAAAAAACAGGCCGGAACCACTTTCGTAGCCCGGCCTGAACCACAGAATAACACCAGAAAGCCCGGCAAAGGTTGATGACAGACTCAACAATTTTCACGGGCGGGTTCCAGTTTTCAGCAGTGATCGTATGAGCATTGCGCTACACCCGGCAGAAGAAAACTCTGTTGCCGGAGGCGTTATGCCAGACCGCTTTCCTCTTCTGTTGCCCCTGATGCTGTGCGCCGCTTTCCCGCTCAGAGCCATTACCACGCCGGAAATTGCAGCCTCCGCCCTGTCGCCGGACTGCGTGAACTACCGGGTAGTCGGCCTATGCTACTGGCTGTACTGCACGCCGTTCGGCTGTACGGTGCGCACGTCGGTGAAGGTCAGTCATTTCCGCCCGGATCTGGTGGTGTCGGCTTACAGCAACACCGGGCAAAGTCCGTGGGCAGAGATGTCGTTACTCAGCCCACCGTTGCCCGGTGTTGCCGAAGGCGGCGGCGATACTAATCCTCGTTCTGCCAGTCAGCACAGCAAGATCCGCTTTAAGAATGCCGATGCCATCGGCTTCCCGGCAGGCGATGAGCTGGCGACGTTTTTCACCCAGTTTGGCTATATCTGCTCACCTTCATCGCAACCTTTTCAACCGTACTTTCTGAGTCAACTCGATACGCTGGCATGGCGCAGCGGTGTGCCGGAAATGACCTACCCGGAGGCGCTGACGCCGGGCATGCGGGAAGTCGGTCGGAACGGCGATATGTGGGGCAATATCTACCCGCGCGCCGGAGCCATCAGCCAGACACACGACTATAAAGCCGCCGCCGTTATCGCCCAGCGCGTGGCCGATCTGGTGACGCGTACCGGGCAACCGCATATCTACACGCCGCTGACGGCGTCCTCCCGCGCCGGGTACTGGTCGCCCTCCCCGGTTATCGAAGGCGACAGCGATAACCATCGCTGGCAAATGCTCTCGCCGAAAAAATCCGCCGCCTGTTCGGTGTTCCCGGATGGCAGTGTCACCGACACTTACGCTGACAGACTGGCGAATGACGGGGCTTACGCCTGGACGCTGTGGCGGCCTTACAAATGCTGTCCGCGCCGCGGGCAAACCTTCCTCGGCAGTACGGGTTAACGGAGGCGGCGATGAGAGTCTTTTGCCTGGTCTTACTGTTTTTCGCCTGGGTTTGCGTGGCGGCAGACGACTACAGCTTCCGCACGCGAGGCGCGGTTGACGACCTGCTTTACTACCAGATTGGCGGCGGCGAGGCGGTGATGCCGCCGCCCGTGCGCCGCAGCCCCTCACCGCTCAGCGTGGGAATTGGCTGGAACGCCGATATGATGTGCGGCAATTTCGATATCAACACCACGGTGCGCAACCAGCTCAACGGCATCACCGACGGCTTCCAGCAGCTGATGGGCAACGTCATCCAGAGCGCCACCGGCTCGGTCGCCAGCCTGCCCGCCATGGTTATCCAGCGCGCCAACCCGCAGCTTTATGATCTGCTGACCAATGGCGTGCTGCAGGGGCGGCTGGATTTTGATAAGTCGCTGCTGAACTGCCAGAAAATGGCGGAGAAAATGACCGATTTAGCGGCCGATTCCGCCTGGTTTTCCGGAGCCAAAGCAGAGAATTACCAGTCCCTCGCCGCCAGCGATAACGACGCCATCCGCACCGACCACAAAGCGGCAAAAGAGGCCGCCGAAAAGGGTAAACGCTGGGTGGGTGGCGAAAAGCGCGGCGGCAAAGGCCAGCCGCCGATTAAGGTAGTCCATGACGCCACCGCCGCAGGCTGGAATATCCTTAACCAGCAGCCCGCCACCAGCACCACTTCTCTTACATCCTCTGAATGCGACGGGGAACTTTGCACCACCTGGAAATCCCCTGAAGAGGCCGCCGGGTGGATGACCCGCGTGGTCGGCGAGCAGACCATCAGCGTGGCGCAGGCCACCGACGATCCGGACGCACGTTCCGGCGCACAGGCGGGGATCGGCCTGCATCCGCTGATCGACGAAGAAAAGGCGAAGATCCTCCCCCTCCTGACAGATCTGGTTAATGGCAGTCAGAAACCCGGCTTCGACAACCTGGCGAAAGCCTCCGGCGGATCCATGCAACTGACCCGTGGCATCGTGGAAGCGCTGCGCGACGACCCGGATATTGCAGTTCTCACCGAACGGCTGGCGGGAGAGCTGGCGCTGGCCCGCGTCACCGAACAGGCGCTGCTGGCCCGGCGCACGCTGCTCGCAGGTATGCGCGAACCGAATATCGCCAACGTCAAAGAGGCGCAGGAAAGCCTGGGCAAAACCACCGCCCAACTGGATGAAGAGCTGAGCCAGCTTAAGCTGGAACTCGATTTCCGCCAGGCGCTGACGCGCAATACCGCAAGCCTTATCCTGCAACGCAAACAGCAGCGCGACCAGCTTCAGGGCCAGGCGGTGGAGGTGCCGGACGACAGCGACCGCCGCCTGCACAATCTCAATAATCCACAGCCGGACAGTCCGCGATGACCGCCAGCAGCTATTTCGAGTATGTGCTCACCCTGCTCGGCTGGCTGGTGAACAACGGCGTGTGGCAGACGCTGACCGCCACCGGGCTGTTCGCCCTGCCCCTGGTGGCGAAGCTGATTGCCCTGTGGCTGAAGGCGCGCGGCCAGGGGGCTGATGAAGGCAACGTCGCCCGCCTGCTGGTCGTCTGGGTGGAGCACTCGCTCTACAGCGCCCTGCTGGTGATCTTCTTCGCGGGTGTGCCGTTCCTCAATGTCGATATCAATACCCTCACCTACGACAGCCAGCGCACGAAGCAGTGCGGCTGGTCGGTGGTACAGCCCGGTGATTCCGGCTATGCGCCGTTGATTAATGAACTCAGCGGCCAGAGCGCCTCGGTGCCGGTGTGGTGGTACTTCACCCACGCGCTGGGCAAGGGCATCACCAGCGCCGCCGTCGCGGTGCTCCCCTGTAAGCCGGACCTTCGTCAGCTGCGCTTTGAAGTACAGCACACCCGGATCGCCGATCCGGCGCTGGCGCAGGAACTACAGGATTTCGTTAACGACTGCTACGGGCCGTCGCGGGCAAGGCTCAAGCGGCTGGGCAGCGATATCAGTGAGGAGCAAAGCCGGGAAGTGGACTGGGTGGGATCGTCTTTTTACCTCTCCACGCCGGGCTATTACGACCACGAACACTCCCGTTCGCCACTCGCCGCCTGGCCTTATGACGCCAGCCGCGACGACGGTCTGAGCGATACGGGTGGAGGTGGCTATCCTGCGTGTAAGGAGTGGTGGTCCGATGGTGATGCGGGGCTGAAAAACCGGCTACTGAAGCAGGTCGATACCACGCTCTGGCAGCAACTACAAAAACTGGGACAGTCGAAAGAGGAGTATGAAGAGGCGGTACTGCGCTCGCTGGTGAGCCCGCGCAATATGCAGGTGTCGCAGGGAGGTCTGGTGTACAACGGGTTTGGTGGGAGTGCGGGGGATCATTTAAGCCAGACGCAGTTGCTGAGTCGTGTGGGCGGGATCATCGGCGCGGGGCTTTCGAGCTACGCCCTGTTTCCGGCTTTTGATAATGTCCGCCAGGCGCTACCGATGGTGCAGGCGTTCCTCGAAATGGCGCTGGTGATTTGTATTCCGGTGATCCTGTTGTTCTCAGCATGGGATCTTAAAACGGTCATCACGCTGAGCTTTGTGCAGTTCGCCCTGTTCTTTCTCACCTTCTGGTGGGAACTGGCCCGCTGGCTGGATAACTGGCTGATGCAGATGATGTACGACAGCGACACCCACTCGTACTTCAATCTCTGGGGCCTGCAAAACACCTCCGACGATCTGATTGTGAATATCATTATGGGCGTGATGTTCCTGGTGTTACCCGCATTCTGGCTGGGGGCGCTGACGTGGGCAGGCGTAAGGGTCGGCGCAGCAGTCGCCGGGGTGATGGGCAGCGCGGTCGGCGATATCCGCAGCGCTGGCGAACAGGTCGGGAAGATGATCGTCAGTAAAACACGCATTCCCTGAAGATTTCGTACTGACTGTGTGATGAACGGGGCTTGAGTCACCGGCATTTTGCGAGCATGATCGCAATAACATCAGCCTGTTACCCGGTTCATTCTTATGATTTCTCCAGAAATGCTGCAATCCGCCATCTCTAACGTCTCTGTCTGGCGTCAGGGTGACGTATGCGCGCCGCATAAACCGCTGCTGCTGTTGTACGTACTGTCGCAGTACAAAGCGGGCCATCCACGCCTGTTTAACTACGGCCTGGAGATCCACGAACCGCTCACCCGCCTGCTGAAAGAGTTTGGCCCCAAGCGACGCACCGACTATCCCAATATGCCGTTCTGGCGGCTGCGAACAGACGGCTTCTGGGAGATCGCTCACGCAGAAGGTTGCAAACCGCGCAAGGGCAATACTCAGCCGACAAAAAAAGAACTGATTGATAACCAGGTGGCGGGCGGCTTCGATGAAGCGGCTTATCAACAATTGCTGGCACACCCTGAGATGATCGACCAGTTGGCCCAGAAGATCCTTACCGATCGCTTCCCGGAAAGTATTCAGCGGATCCTGGCCAACCAACTGGGATTCGATTTTATCGATCGCTCCAGGAACCGCGATCCGCGTTTCAGGGATACCGTTCTTCGCGCTTACCACTCACGGTGCGCGTTCTGTGGTTACGATCTCAGACTCGATGGCGCGCTGGTTGGTATTGAAGCGGCGCATATTCACTGGAAAGCGTACGGTGGTCCGTGCGTGGTAAACAATGGCCTGGCGCTCTGTACGTTGCACCACGATGCGTTTGATATGGGGGCATTCGGGCTGGATGAGAGTATGACCATCCGCATCTCCGGCGGCGTCAGTCGTAGCCCGGTGGTAGACCATCTGTTCTGGCACCGGGACGGCCAGCAGTTATTCCTCCCTTATGACAAAACGCAGTGGCCTGCTGAACAGTATGTTGGCTGGCACCGTAAACAGATTTTCAAAGCCTGAAAATACGCAACGGGCCGTTAAGCCCGTTGTTCGTTATATCACCGCAGTTCTATCACTCTCGCCCGCTCAGCCTGCTTTCGGTAGTGGTCGTATCGCTCCCGGAACCATGCTTGCTGTTCATCACTCATATTGCCGGTCACGGCATCGATATCCACTGGCTGGCCCAGGGCGTGCATACGGGCAAAACTGCGCGCCAGAAAATCAAAATTCTTTAATGCGTTTATATCTTGTCGGTTCATTAGCATATCCCTCCAGTCATTGTGATTACTGTTCAAGGTCATATGCTTTTCTGATTTCAGTATCCGCCTGAAAAAGATCATTTTTTGAGCGATGCGTGCGCATCAATCTGCCTGTGTTCACATTTCAGGAACGACAAAACTCTTCAGCCCCGGTAATGATTTTCCCCTCCCTTTTATCACCCGCGCAGAAAACACTACCGCCAGCCATGCAGTAAGTTCGCCATGTATCCGGAAGGCGCGAACGGCGCAGATGCGCAGGATACCCGTACCATTCCATCCCGCAGGGAAACGCCCTGCGAAGGGTGTTCCCTGCTCATTTACAGGAGAAACACCATGTCGCTTTTCGATAAAAAACCGTCGTTAATGCCGGTGGTTATCGCCCCTGATGTCTGGCAATCCGCTGTGGAATTTCCCGCCGACCCGCAGCAGGTGGAAGAACGGCTGGGCAATCTGTTGCTCGCCGTACTGCTGACCCTGCGCACCGCCGGGACGTCCCGCAAGAAAGTCACCTTTACGATCTACTGCCAGCCGCCGCAGGGCGATATGAAAGTCCCTGTCGCATTACCGCTGTCGCTCAACTATCACGGCCACTATGTGCAGGTCTCGATGGCTGAACAGGCATAACCTCTCTCCGCCGGAGTCACTTCCGGACGGAGGTGGTTCCGGCTTCTTCCATGAGGATCGCACAATGGACAGAAGCAACGATATCTACCAGAAAGTCACCGACCAGATTATTGCTGAGCTGGAAAACGGCAATGTGCCGTGGATCCGCCCGTGGCGCGATGGCGAGCCGCCGTTCCCGATCAATGCGTTATCCGGTCGTCCGTATCACGGCATTAACGTGCCGCTGCTGTGGAACAGCGCCGACAAGCAGAGCTTCGCCAGCGACCGCTGGCTGACGTTCCATCAGGTCAGCGCGCTCGGCGGGCAAGTGCGCCGGGGAGAGAAATCCTCTCTGGCGGTGTTGTATCTGCCGCGCACACAGGAAGAGACCGATGCACTCGGCCAGCCGTTGCTGGATAAAGACGGCGAGCCGAAGGTGCGGCATTTCGGGATTATTCGTGAATTTCGGCTGTTTAACCTGTCGCAGTGCGACGGCCTGCCGCAGTCTCTGTCCGAGCCGTTTACCCGGCCCGCAGAGCCTGTGGAGATGGCTGAAGCCATTACGTTGAACAGCGACGTGACGCTGCGCCATCGCCGCCAGTCGAAAGCGTATTACAAACCCGCAACCGACCTGGTAATGATGCCGCACCCGCAGCAGTTTGAAAGCAGCGAGGCGTACTACGCTACGCTGCTGCATGAACTGACGCACGCTACCGGACACGCTTCACGCCTTAACCGCCCCGGTATTGCCGGAGCGGAACGCACCGAAGCGCTCTACGCCGCTGAAGAATTAGTGGCGGAGATGGGTAGCGCCTTCCTGTGTGCCCATTGCGGCATTCAGGGCAGGCTCCAGCACGCCAGCTATATCGGCTACTGGCTGGATATCCTGCGCCAGGACAAGCGGGCAGTGATCCGCGCCAGCGGTATGGCGCGCCATGCCAGTGAATGGCTGCTCAACGCTGTACCACAACCCTGTCAGCTTAGCGCCTGACAGCCCACCCGCACGGGGAGTCTTCCCCGCCGGGAAGTTGCTCCCCTTTTTTCTGGAGTGATATATGGGACTCGATCTCTTCTTTTTCGAACGGGCAAAAAACGCGCCCGATGAAAGCCAGTACGCCAGAGTGGGTTATTTCCGCAAGGTGAACCCGTTACTCAAATGGGTGGATAAACACGTTGGGCTGGTACGAAACCAGGTGCTGTTAGAAGTCACCAAAGCACATTTGCAGGCACTTCTGAGTGACCTGCAGAGCCTGACGCCGGATAACTGCGGCGCGGTTTATCCCACGATTGACGGCTTTCTCTATGGATATACCGATTATGGAGAACACTACTGGAAAGATGTCCGCTCCGTCACCCACTGGGTGAAAGAGACGCTGGAGACGTTTGATTTTGAGCGAGACAGGCTGATGTTTTATGCCTGGTGGTAGTATTAAAGTGGCCGACAAAACGTCGGTCACTTTTCCTCGTCGGCCAGAAATACAGCGCCAGATATACACATGAGAGCATACAGTTTTTACTAATAAAAATGTAAAAGGCCCAAAGGGAGACACTGCAAAGGAAGGGCGACAAGGGCAAAGGGGCCTGCCCGGAAAGGGGAAATATGCTGAAGTGGCTACAAAGACCATCCCAAAGCCAGCAGCCTGCACCAGACGCTACGCTGCCGGAGGGCTGGTTTGCGCCACAATCCGCAGAGCGATTGCTGGCGACACCGTTACGCCAGTCCTGTTTGCACCAGTTACGGCAACTGACCCCGCTACCGGATACCCTGTTCGATAGCTGGATCCTCACGGCGATTCACCGCTTCGCCGCACTGGTGCAACTGCTGCCCGCCTCACAAAGTCATCATCATTCCATTCCCGGGGGGCTACTGGATCATTCGCTGGAGGTTGCCTGCAACGCCATCCGACTGCGCCAGGGTTACCTGTTGCCACCAGAAGCGGGTGCGGAAGAACAGGCCCGACAGGCCAGCGCATGGACGGTCACGGTAGTCTGCGCAGCATTGCTGCACGATACGGGAAAAATCGCCGTGGATATGGAGATTCATCAACGTGATGGCACCCGCTGGCATCCGTGGCAGGGTAATCTGGTGCAGCCTTATCGCTGGCAGTACGAGAGCCACGGTCGCGACTATCATCTGCATCCGGCGGCTGGCGCAATGCTGATTAATCAGTTGATACCCTCGCCATTACTGGACTGGCTGGCCGGATACCCGGCGGCTTTTGCGTCCCTGATTTATCAGCTCACCGGACACTACGAAAGGGCTGGCGCACTGGCTGAACTGGTGCAGCAGGCCGATAAAGCCTCTGTCGCCCGATACCTCGGCGGCGATATCAAAACCGCGCTGGCGCAAAAGCCCTCTTCCTTCCCCCAGCAACTTCTTGCAGCCTTGCGGTCGCTGGTACAGAACGAGTACCGGCTCAATAATCCCGAATGCGGATCAGATGGCTGGTTGACGGAGGGTGCGCTGTGGCTTATCAGCAAAACCACCGCCGACCGGGTTCGCGCCTGGCTGCTCCAGCATGGCGTAGCCAGCGTACCGGAAAACAATAACCGCCTGTTTGACGAACTACTCGCACATCAGCTTATCGTTGCCAATGAGGATAAAGCGATCTGGCGCTGCATTATCCGATCGGATAAGGGCTGGTCGCCCGTTGAACCGCTGACGCTGCTGCGCCTGACGCCGTCTGCAATATGGGAACCAGGCGAACAACGTCCCGCCTGTTTTGCCGGTGATGTGACGCCGGTAAGCGAAGCTGAACCCGTCCCTGAACTTAGCGCTCCCACTCAACCGCTGCCGGAGATAGCAGACGACCCGAGGCTTGGTGACAATAATAATTTCCTGCAGTGGCTGAAGAACCACACCAGTTCTTCAGCCACGGTGAATACCCGGAACGGCAAGGTACATGTGGTGGAAAACCATCTTTTCTTGATTTCGCCGGGGATCTTTAAGATATACGCATCAGAAACCACTGGAGAAACCGGCGACGGCTGGAAGCTGGCACAGCGAATGTTTCAGGAGTCAGGGCTGGCCCTGCGCTGTAATGATGACAGTTTTATCTGGACCTGCGAGGTTTGCGCACCACAAAAGAAAAATAGTCAGTTGAAAGGGTTTCTGATGGAGGATCCTGGGCTGGTGCTTGGAGATAAAATACCGGTGAATAACCCGTGGCTGAAGTTATTACCGATTTAATAGTTTGATTAATAGCTAATCGGTCAATAAAGATCGCAACGTGTATGCATAATATTACTCGAGAATTGAACTGCACGAATAAGAGCTTTATCATCCGGCATAACTTTGTTTACAAGTGAAGGTTCGTAATCGCCCCTTAAACCCGCCAATCTGAACAACTCTCGATAACAATCAGATCCAAGTTTTTGATTACAGGGTTCACATAGGGTAACTAAATTTCTGTAGCTTGTTTCCCCGCCTTTTGAATAAGGAACAACATGTTGAAGAGTAAGGTTTTCTGTGCTTGAACAAATCACACATTGATTATTATCTCTATCAAGAATTCTTTTTTTAAATTTACCTCGGAATGTTCGTTTCCTAACGGAATCTGATGCCAACGCAATATCTGTAAACGAACCAAAAGGAGATATTAAGCATTTCTTTTTTCTCAACCAATGAGGCATGTGCTCATAAGCAAAAGAAATATCGACAAGAGCCCAGCCCTGAAAACATGTCCACTCATAAAGAGACTTTGTATCATTAATTATTGTGTAAGTTTGGCCTAGCTCTTCCAATGCACGAGAAAATCGCTCACTTATTACAGGCGATGGAGTACGGAACTCCAGGCCTTGATCATCAGGAGCAGAACCTAAAGTATCTGTCGAGAAATAAGCATACCCACCACAGACCAATTTTAGATCAAAAGCATATACATCATTCAATCTTTATTCCTCCACAAATAACACATTAATTTAAAGGAGATCCGTTATAGAGTCTATGAGATCATATATTTTTGTATGATTGTTGCCAGCTCCTCTGGAGAAAATGGGGGGCTCCGTCGATGTAACATGGCATGGCAATTAGGGCAGACGGGAATAAGATCTTTTTTGGGATCCAGAGAGTAATTCTCTTTGATGTCTGATAGCGGAATCAGGTGATGTATATGGATAAAACCTTTCGCTATCTCGCCATACACCTTCATCATATCAATACCACATACTTTACACAGACAACCATGCCAGGCTAATGCGGCCTGTCGGGCCTTACGATCACGTTCGTAGCGGTTAACCGTTACCTGCGTAGCGGCACCTTCAGTAAATACGCTCTGCGGTGGTAGTTCATCAGGAAAAATGCTGTTGGCGGGCTGCTCGTTACCCACATTTTTCTCAACGATCTGGAACCCTTGATCGGTAAGCAACTTGACGCATTTCGACTTGATACCACCACTAAAATCTTCAGGGGAAAACTCAACGCCTCTCAGATTTGAAGCAGCAATACCGACTATCGCTTTCGGTGGATAACTGCGCCCTTCAAAGACCACATCATACAGCCGGGACTCACTGAACTGGTGGCGTACACCTTCATCATAGGCGCGCATAGCCGCAATAATGCATTCCCTGGAAAGGTGGTCTGGTAGTTTCTTCTTCATTTACAACTCATCATCCCTGAAACGACATATGCTAACTCTTTATTTTATAGAATATTAATTTATCCAGTGATAAACACCACTATTCAATTTCGCGTTACCGGGATAGGGGCATCAGTGCAGCGGCAGCGTAACGTAGTGGCAGAGAAATCGCGCCTCATTCTGGTTGTCCAGCCGTACCTGAAAGATATCGTGTGTATCCTGTACGGATGCATCCTCACGCCACGCCAGCAGACCCTGTTGATTCATGCGGATAATAATCTGATCAGGCGTTTCGCCCTGATTCAATGCTTCGACTACCTGTTGCAGGGGAAGCGGTAGCGTCTGAGCAGGCCACATCACTTCAACGCTCACGAGCTGGCGGTGTGTCCGGGGTGACATCGGTAGTTTCCTCCATGGCTAGAATTTAGCGGTTAATTAGCCATGAAATAGGGGTATTTTTTACTGTTTCAACTACTACCGAGATGGCTACGGAATACGCGCTGACTGATGCCTTAATCCTTCAAAAATAGCTTCGCTTATGTGCTCTGGGAATCCTGCAGGTAACATCGTTTCCACTTTTGAGATCACCGATTCAGTTCGTTGTTTCATCTCCGCCAGCAATTGCTCAACCTGCAAAACGGGAAAGCTCACTTCTCGCGCAGTGGAAAGAAAATGACGGGGCATGATTGTACTCCAGTGAAAATGGCGATTACGTCCGGATAGCGCCATCGCCATTTTAGCTTTTCTGGGAGGAATACCTTTCGGGTGCATCAAAGGGTATGCAGACATTACATCGTAAAGCGGGGCCATACGGTAAGCGCTGTTTGGCTCAAGGAATACACTGAAGTTTTTGGCATGGCCATCAATTGCCGCCAACATCCAGAAAAAGATCTGACTTCTGAAAAACAAAATCCTGTCCTCAAGCGGTTGTTGAGAACCCAGTAACAAATCCATGCTTCTGGCGATTCCTGGCCCACCATCAGATTCATACTTAAGCGCCGGAGCTACACCCAATGCCTGACAAAAGTCTTCCGTTGGCAAACGCATCAGCCACTGACCATCTTTAGCCCATCGCCGATCGAAACGTTCAACAATCAGTATCTTTTGTTGCCCAAAATACGCAACTCGGGTTTCCGCAACGGGAAAACCAAACTCAGCCGCTATTTTTGAACAGAGCCACTCATTTTCAACGCTCTCGCGAAGGTCAATTCCGTTATTGGCAATATAGCCAATAGGTAGTTTAAAAATATGGCTTGTCGGTGTGCTCCCGCGTGGCCTGCACCATCGATTATTCCACCAGAGCAGAGCTGTTTTTTCCTGTGCACCCGCCAGTGAAATACGAAAATCATCGACCTCTGCCTGCATACCCAATGGAGCATCTTTGTATCCCTGCAGCAGATGTTCTATTTCGTTTTCAGTTAAGGGTTCGGCATCCACTCTCTGAATAGATGGAATATCGGTTTCATAAGGCCAAAGCTGTATAGCCCCAACACAGTCCATCCCAATACGTGCTAACAAGTCGAAAGGTTGCTTTGTGGGCGCATGGAACCGCGCCTGAATCCGGCTACGAATTTGCTCACTATCTGGCAAAAGATTATCAAAAAAGTTATAAACGATTTCGCCACGATAACGCTCTTCCCGTAACGGCATCGAAAGAGAAATAGCACGAGAACCAGCTCTTTCCAGCCAGTCTCTTTGGTAGTAAAAAGACATTTCACCGCCCGCTGTTTTCTCCAGCGTACCAACAATGATGCCATTTAGCGCAACCGTTAATCTTTCCACGGATCACCACTCCTGGTCCCAACCCTCAGATGTTTTGTTTTTACCCTTTCGGCTTACGACCTGAAGTTCAAGATCCAGAGCGGCAAGCAGCTTAAAAAGCGTGTCCAGCCGTGTCCCCTCCGGATGGTTCTCAAACTCTGAAACCGTTGATTGCTTCATGCTCATACTTTCAGCAGCTTCGCGTTGAGTCAGCTTACGTTGCTTGCGTGCATCTCTGACTGCCTGAGCCAGCATTTTGGGTGAGGTTACGTTCATTTTATCCCCCATAACAGATATTTTGAGTATATCCGCTTTAAGGGATATTTCAATCATATCCTCTATGGGGGATAATTTTTAAATGTGCACAGTTTCACTGTGGTATCCAGTACAGCAGTATCACCACAGAAGACAACGTTAACAGCTCTGGGCAGAAAATTGTGATTGACCACCCAAAACCCTATCGACATGCTCCGGCAATATGGTTATAAAATTCATTTTGTTAACATATGGCGAAAACTAGTTTATGACATCGACTTGTTTTGGCTATATGTCGAAAAAAATGTTTTTATAAACATATGGTCGGGATATAAGAAACGTATCAGCTGTATTCACGCGGATATATTTTTCCCTAGTTCAGCGTCATTACTGTCTGAGAACGTCATTTAGATAATATAATAAAGTGTTACTCACTTTTCTTATAAAGCATAAGTACTCCTCGCCTATAGCAGAGATATCAGATTAGTACTAGCAGTTTTGTGCCATAAGTGGACATAGCTAACATTTTATCTCAATAAATAATTGTTCATCTAATGTGATGGAGATCAAATAGAGGCTGAAATAATATAGCGTAAACTCATAGTTACTGTAACAATAAAAAACCATAAGATAAATTTTCACAGTCTTTTTAGGGGGATAAATGGCCGTTCCTGATCACCATAGACATCGAAATGTATATCATTTTACGTCCCTTGAGAATCTTGAGTCAATAATTGAAAATGGACTTTTTTCGACTAATCAGAAAATTGCACGTCAAATATCGCATGTGAACGTTGCTGATGAGGGAATACAGGGGCGTAGGGCATTGATGCAGGTACCTGATACGAATGGTTCTTGTGTTCATGATTATGTTCCTTTTTATTTTGCAAAAAAAACGCCTATGCAACTTGCTGTCCTTCATAAAAAAAATGTAGATCAACAATTGATTATTTACCTTTCGGTTTCTATATTATCGCTCGAAACAAAGGTTGGTTCATATTTTACTAATGCATCTGCGAATACGGTTATTCCGCCAACCTTTTATTCTGGTAACAATCAAGCGGACCTGCTTGATGAACTAGATTGGGCTACCATAGAAAATAATGGGTGGCGGTATGATGACGATGCTCAGAGGCATCGAAAAATGGCGGAACTTTTGTTACCAAATCATGTTCCTTTTTGCGAAATCAATCAGATAATCACATGGAATCGTTCTATATCTGACATTGTTAGGAATATCTTTCAACAAAAAAGCATTGCTGCACCAAATATTGTCGAAGGTGATTTTAAACATTATTATCACCAACCAGGAAACTGGACTTCATCTTTGGTCACGGGACCACTATTTTTAAAAATTTTCCTTGATGAGGCGATTGAATATGTAATCTCATTCCAACGAGAAATGATGCCAAAATTTCAAAGCATTAGCGATGCTTTACATGCAATTCGTGGCAACTTCTCAGCCATTCAGGAACTCGATGATATCGATGGATTAGATGCGAACTACGGACCTCATCATGAAGATGTTGGCTCTCATAGTCGACGAGTGGCAAGTCTTGTGGTGAATGCACCTGAGTTTCATCAGTTAGACCCAATTCATCAAGAAGTTTTGGAATTGGCCGCCTATTTGCACGACATAGGCAAAGGTCCAAAATCTCGTTGGAACAATAATTACATGCATGAGGCAGATGGGGAGCACCCTAAGAAGTCTCTTCCTATGCTGAAACGAATTTTGACAGAAGATCTACCAGCAATGCAAATCGATCTAGTCAGAAAGATAATGATATTGGTTACCTATGATGACTTATTGGGTGAAATAGTAGCTAAAGGGCGGAACAAAAATCAGTTGTTCGATATAGTTACCTCATCTGAAGATATCAACATGCTGGTAGCACTAAGTAAGGCTGATATTGGCTCGTTAAATCCAGTTTGGTTGGCTCAGGTTTCTGACGGGATCGATGCTCTCCGGAATGAAGTGCTCCAAAGATTGGAGGGGAACGGTTAATGATGAAACTTATTTAAGTTTATACAGATACTATGTTTAACATGACTACTTTGATGTTTATTAAAGTAGTGCTTGTATCCAATAAAAGATGGACTTCGATGTTCGGAACATCACATAGAATAATACCGCTCAGTATTTATCATATAGGATAATTATCTTTTACATTTACATTCAAAGATATATGTTCTCAAAAAATCGAGAACATATATCTTGCTATAAAAAACAAATTAAAAGAATGCATTTTAATATAAAATTATTGCAGATTAACTTATACCGCTGCTAACTATATAAAATATTTTCTGATATTACTGGATTTGGGCCAACAATTTTTTCCATAAGGACATTAGAACTTATAATAGAATGGTAGCAAACTTCCTATAGCAAGGGTTTGCGTTCTACTCATTATAAAAAGAAGCAAGTTACTGTAACGCTCTGTGAATATCTACATTACATTGATAAATGGTCTGGGTTTATATGCAAAGACAACTTTAAAAACAAATACAATCAGTTGTATCACATATCTTCAAAAAAATTAGTAAAAGTAAAAAGTGCGATACCTGACATTGTTAGGTCTATTTAATTTGCGACATTAACTTCCTTGATACAGATAAAGTGAGAAATTTCAACAATGGAATTGAAGAATTAAAATCAAGCATGTATACTTACCTAAAGGAGGATTTATGATTAGATTTGTTGATGGTGATTTTTTCGATTATACTGCTGACATTAGAATTAATACAGTTAATTGTGTTGGTGTAATGGGGGCAGGGGTAGCTTTTGCCTTTAAAAATAAATTCCCTGAAATGTATAATGAGTACGTACAACTGTGTAAAAGAGGAGAAATATCTCCAGGAAAACCAGCAGTTTGGAAAAATATTGATGCATATGGTAAAGAAATAGAAATCATAAATTTCCCTACCAAAGATCACTGGAGAAACAAATCTAAGTACGAATATATAGAAAAAGGCCTGCTTTGGCTTGCCGAATATCTAGATAACAAACATGGTAAAATAATTACCCTGCCAGCTTTGGGTTGTGGGCACGGCGGTCTTGATTGGAATATTGTAAAGAAAATGATACAGGATACTCTTTCTGAAAATGAGAACGAAATTTTAGTTTTTAGCCCACAGGCATCAAAAAACAATAAACGAGAAAAAGCTTCTATAAACCTTATCTACCCATCACTAAAAGACCTAAACGTATCTGAAATCCGACGTGATGATAAGAGATTCCCAGTAAGATTATCAAATTTATCAAATAATAACCTTTATTATACCGGGCAACTTTTCACTGACTTTGATCTATCTATAATTTCGAGCACGTCGCCTAGTGATGTAGAAAAACAAGCTATTCTAGATACTATTGATATTTCTGCTAAGAAAGGATACTCCTTGCTCTTTGGAGGAACTGCTTTCGATAAAATGATGGCGGTTATTGCTTTACGTAAAGGTATCAGGACCGGTGTTTTTTTACCAAGTGGCATAGCTAAATCAGCTGAGAAATTGAATTCTCATGGTAAATTCAATCATCTGACTATTCTTTCTTTTGGTGACCCTTTTGTTCAATTTAATAAAAGTGAGTATCTTCCATCAGTTTTTAGCCGCATTTTTCTACCTCGTAGAGTATTATTCACCACAGGTAAATTACAATGGCTCAAGAAGTATAAAAAGAATATCTTACAAAACCAAGTTGATTCATTTTTCCTCATTTCAGAGACAAATGATAACGACATAGAGGCAGCGAACTTAATTGGTTCAAAGGCTATTGATGAACATGCGTTATTTAATCTAATTTGAATTATTTTGTGATTGCAACTGTCCTTTTTAATAATGGCGCTTGCTCTCTAAGTTTATACACTCTTAATATATGAGTGTAATAAATAAATCTCCAAATTGATATCCATGGAAACTTTAAATATGAGAGTAAGTAATCTTTAAATAAATACGTTCATGGCAAAACTTATATGAATTAAAAATGTTTCCAATGCAGTTTTATAAATGAATATGCTCCATAAAATTAATGGTCAACATCCACGTCTAGTTCTTAGCAGACATTTAAATTTAGCTAATCATAGAGACGGGATGCCAAGCCTTACCCCATATTAATTTCTATATAAAAGTCGAGGTATTTTGCTTCCATTGCCCCCCTTAAACAACCCTGCACCAAGAATGACTAAATACCAGCATTCCCCGACTCCACTTCATCCTGCGCCGCCATCAGTACCAACTCTGACTTCGAAATTAGCAAATCTTTCGGCTTCCCTCCGCGCAACCTGCGGTTTGCCGAACCGAACCAGATAGCCAGCCCCCACGGTGTTTTACGCTCCTTAAACAGTGAGAGAATCAAACGGACAACCTTAAGAGGCCGCATTTTCTCATCCAGAACATAATCCGGGTACAAATCCTCCCCGTCGACCTTCAGCGAGAATATCTTCCCGGCGGCTTTCCAGCCTTTCGGGCCAGCATCAGGATCGGCGGAACGAAAACCCGCTTTTGCGGATAATTCAGACGCCGTCAGCCAATCCGAGTCAGCCAGTATTCTGGCTTTCAGCTCCTCCAGCTGCCGGTCATTGCGCTCCTGAAAGCTCATATGGTCGAGTGCGCCTCCCGGCGACTTTTTAAAGCCGTACGGCACCACATGCCTGAACCGGTTTGCATCCAGATAATCTGCCCACCACTGCATCATCTCCCGACGTTCTTCGAGATGCTGCGCCTTATGGATATACGCCGCCCGCACGCGCTTGCGCTCCTGATGGCTCATCTGGCGCTCTACCGCGTCGCTTGACCACAGGCCCGACTCCACCAGCGCGCTACAGGCCATAGTGCGAAAACCGTGGCCGCAGACGTCTTTCTGGGTGTCGTAGCCCATCACCCGCAGCGCTTTGTTGATGGTGTTTTCGCTCATCGGTTTGCGGTAGTTATGATCGCCGGGGAATACCAGTTCAGTGCCCGGTCGGCAATGCTGCCGCACCTCGTGCAGCAGTTCGATGGCCTGATGTGATAGAGGGACCAGGTGAGGAGAACGCATCTTCGCACCGCGCGCAGAGAACTTAACGCCGGGGATCGGCTCACGCTCAGCGGGGATGGTCCACATGGCGTTATGCAGGTCAATTTCATCCCAGCGGGCAAAGCGCAGTTCGCTGGAGCGAAGAAACAGCAACAGCGCCAGCTTTACCGCCAGTTGAGTCAGCTTACGTCCTTTGAAATCGTCGACTCTTTCCAGGAAATCAGGGATAAGATTCAAATCCAGCGCTGGATGGTGACGTACTTTGGGCGTGGAGACCGCGCCAGTTAAATCTGATGCAGGGTTATGATCGATAATGCCGTTCTGGACGGCGTAGCGCATCACACAGGCGGTACGTTGCTGAAGACGAGAAGCGACATCCAGTTTGCCCGCTTTCTCCACCTCTTTGATCGGTACCAGCAGGTCTTTGACCTTCATTTTGGTAATGTCGCAGCCGCCGTTCGTGGGAAAGACGTAAAGCTCGAAATAACGCAACACCCGCTTCTTATGTTCTGCCGACCAGTTCACGTTGCTGGAGACCCATTCGCGCGCCACGGACTCGAACGTATAAAGGGGCTCTCCACCCCGCTTTTCCTCTCTGCGTTTTTCCGCCGGATTAATGCCTTCTAAAATAAGCCTTCTTATATCTGCTTGCTTCTCCCTTGCCAGTGCGAGAGAAATAAGCGGATAAGGGCCTAATGCCATACGGTTCTCTTTGTTTCCAAAGCGAAATTTCAGATACCACAGCTTAGATCCGCTGGGGTTAACCTGAATGTAAAGACCGTGACAGTCAGAGAGCCTGTATGACTTGCCAAGCGGCCTGGCATGCCGGATTGCGAGATCTGTAAGCGCCATTTGGGGGTCACTCCTCTATCGAACCGGATTTGCCCCCTTTTTTGCCCCCAAATCGCGTGGATGTCAATGGATGAAAAATGACCAACACGGAAAGACCACAAAATAAATACGGCTATTACCGAAAAATAAATTATCTTTGAATTACAGACGGATATGGACGAATTTGGACGGAAATGGACACAAAAAAAGCCACCCTTAGGCAGCTAATTATTGCATCACTTGGTGCCGAAGGCCGGACTCGAACCGGCACGTATTTCTACGGTTGATTTTGAATCAACTGCGTCTACCGATTTCGCCACTTCGGCACTGAAGGGATACGGAAAACGTTTTGGATTATACCTGTCGATAGCCGCCATGCAAGCGACAGCGTGCATCAGTCGTGCTAAGTGTTGAAAAAAACAGCGTAATCCCACAAACGAGCGGTGCGGCGTCACATTTTTACCCATCAATGCGCAGCAAACCGGCTCCCTGGCCTTAGCTTCCCTGCCCCTACGACCAACACATCACAATCCCGCTCCAATTTTTCTCAAACCCATCTCACATTACACCCTCATCGCGTCAACGTTTTATCGCCGCCAACCATAAGCATTTACGCTTCCTCAAACACTCAATATAAGATTCCAGAATAATTAATGTAATTGATTTATATATTCCATAAAAAACTACTCCATCGCTTTTTCTTATTACCGCAATCCTTAAGGATTTATTAATTACGTCAATATTTTTATAACTTTACATTAATGAAAAGTTTTGTTTTCGCTCTTTATTCCAGGATTTTCCTCAGGCGTGAAAGTTCCGGTAAATACTATTTTTACTAGTCGCTGTACGAGTCTCGATGGACATCTTCACTCGGTGAATTTACTCAGGAGAAAGACTGTGACTACCTTAAAACCTTTACTGGCGCGTAACCGCAGCTGGGCGCTGCAGAAGTGCCAGCATGACCCGGAATATTTTGAAAAACTGGTGGCCGGGCAGCGGCCACATTCGCTGTGGATTGGCTGCTCCGATAGCCGCGTTCCCGCCGAAGTGCTCACCGGCAGCCATCCCGGCGAACTCTTCGTCCACCGCAATATCGCTAACATGATTGACCCCGCCGACGACAACTTTATGAGCGTACTGCAATATGCCCTCCACTATCTCGAGGTCGAACGGGTGGTGCTCTGCGGCCACTACGGCTGCGGCGGCGTGCAGGCGGCGCTCTCGTTGCCGGAGATGCCGCTAGCCCGTGAGTCCTCGGCGCTGGCCCGCCGCATCGGCTCGCTGCGCGATACCCTGCAGGGTGATATCGCTACTCTGACGCTCACTGACACTGACCCTGACGCCGACGCGGCCGAAGCGCTCAACGCCCTGGTGGAGGCCAACGTTCGCGCCCAGTTCAGCCGCCTGCTTGACTGTGAACCCGTACAGACGCTGCTCGCCAGCGGACGGCCGCTCAGCCTGCACGGCTGCGTCTACGATCTGGCATCCGGCCATCTGACCACTCTCGTCGAACACCTCTCACCTCAGGAGCATGCCCCATGAATACTCTTCGTCAGGACTCTCTCGCAGGCATTGTCGTCTTCCTTGTCGCCCTGCCGCTGTGCCTCGGCATCGCCCAGGCCAGCGGCTTACCGCCCTTTGTCGGTCTGCTAACCGGTATCATCGGCGGCCTGGTCGTCACCGCCCTCAGCCCCTCCCGCTTCGCCGTCAGCGGCCCCGCCGCCGGACTGGTCACCATCGTCGTCGCCGCTATTGAATCCCTGGGTTCCTTCTCCGTCTTCCTGATGGCGCTGGTGCTGGCCGGCGTGCTGCAGCTGCTGTTCGGCATCCTGCGGGCCGGGCGCTTTATCTCGCTGGTTCCCGCCAGCGTCATCAAAGGTATGCTGGCGGCAATCGGCATCCTGCTGATTATGCAGCAGATCCCCGTCGCGCTTGGCAGCGCAGAAGAGACCGAGCTCGCCGATATCGTGCAGGGTAACGCCACCTTCTCCCTCAGTGCTATCGCCGTCGCCTTGGGCGGCCTGCTGGTGCTATGGCTGTGGGGTTCGCCGCTTATCCGCCGCGTGAAGAGCCTGCGCTGGATCCCCGGCCCGCTGATCGCTGTCCTACTCGGTTGTGCCACCACCGTATTAATGACCCAGGCCGCGCCGCAGCAGCTTGCCGCTCTGCCGCGCATTACCCTGCCGGAGTTCGGTAGCCTCGGCGATCTGCTGGGCGAGCTGGAGTCTCCTGCGTGGAGCGCGTGGCGTAATCCGTCGGTGTGGGTGGTGGCACTGACCCTCGCGCTGGTCGCCAGCCTCGAAACCCTGCTCAGTCAGGAGGCGCTGAAAAAACTGCGTCCGCAAAATCCGCCGCCTTCGCCGAACCGCGAAATGGTCGCCCAGGGCGTCGGCAACCTGCTCTCCGGCGTACTAGGGGCGATGCCGATCACCGCGGTCATCGTCCGCAGCTCGGTCAACGTCAGCAACGGCGCTCAAAGCAAACTGTCGATCTTTATCCACGGCGTGCTGCTACTGATCTGCGGACTGTGGTTTAGCGGCCTGCTGACGTTAATCCCACTCGCCAGCCTCGCTGCCGTACTGCTGTACACCGGCTATAAGCTGGCGACGCCGCGGCTGTTCATTGAACAGTTCCGCCAGGGCGCCGCACAGTACGTCCCCTTCCTTGCCACCATTGGCGGGATTATCGGCTTCGGCATGCTGGCGGGGATCGGGATTGGCCTCGCCACCCAGGTGGCGTTCAGCATCTGGCGTAGCCATCGCCATTCGCTGCAGCTGGCGCGCTACGACGACCACTACGTGCTGCGCATCCAGCAAAACCTGACCTTTTTACACAATCCACATCTGCTGGCGCTGCTGGCGAAAATTCCGGAAAAGAGCGTGGTGATCGTCGAGCACGATAACGTCGGCTATCTTGACCCGGATGTGCAGGCGGTGCTGGATGATTTTGCCGAGAGCGCGCCGCAGCGCGGTATCCGCCTCAATCAGTGGCCGCTTGCCAGCCGCTGACCGTCTCCCGGGCGGCTGGTCCGCCCGCTTATCCACCCCTCCTAATGCCAAGCGACGCCTGTTGCCATGCTCTACACTTTCTTCGTTACTACGCCAACCCCAAGGAAACAAACATGAGCATCATTAAAAGTTACGCCGCCAAAGAAGCGGGCGCCGATCTGTCGCTGTGGGAGTACGATGCCGGCGAACTGTTGCCGGAAGATGTTGAAGTCGAAGTGGAGTACTGCGGGATTTGTCATTCGGACCTGTCGATGATCGACAACGAATGGGGCATGTCGAGCTACCCACTGGTCGCCGGTCACGAGGTTATTGGTCGGGTGGCGGCGCTGGGCAGCGCGGCACGGGATAAAGGGCTGAAGATTGGTCAGAAGGTCGGGATCGGCTGGACGGCGCGCAGCTGCGGCCACTGCGACGCCTGTATCAGCGGCAATCAGATCAACTGCCTGGAAGGCTCTGTACCGACCATTATGAACCGCGGCGGCTTCGCCGATAAGCTGCGCGCCGACTGGCAATGGGTGATCCCGCTGCCGGAGAGCATCGATCTGGCTTCCGCCGGCCCGATGCTGTGCGGCGGCATCACCGTCTTCAAACCGCTGCTGACCCACCACGTTACCGCTACCAGCCGCGTCGGCGTGATTGGTATCGGCGGCCTCGGCCATATCGCGATTAAACTGCTGCGGGCGATGGGGGCGGAAGTGACCGCTTTCAGTTCCAACCCGGCGAAAGAGCAGGAAGTGCTGGCAATGGGTGCCGACCGCGTGGTGAACAGCCGCGATCCGCAGGCGTTAACCGCGCTGGCCGGTCAGTTCGATCTGATCATCAACACCGTGGCGGTGGATCTCGACTGGCAACCGTACTTCCAGGCGCTGGCCTACGGCGGCAACTTCCACACCGTCGGCGCGGTAATGAAGCCATTCCCGGTTCCGGCCTTTACCCTGATCGGCGGCGACCGCAGCATCTCCGGCTCGGCGACAGGTAACCCGTCCGAACTGCGTAAGCTGATGAAATTCGCCGGGCGTAGCAAAGTGGCGCCAACCACCGAACTGTTCCCGATGTCGCAAATTAACGAAGCCCTGAAGCACGTGCGCGAAGGCAAAGCCCGCTATCGCGCGGTACTAAAAGCCGACTTCTGATTGGTATTTACCGCCGGGCGTCCCGTGCGCCCGGCGCTTTTCTTCTTGCTTCATCAAACCGTCATCTCCCCGCCATTCCCCTGTAGTCATCGCTTCCCACAATCCGGGCTTCCATAAACGCCTGAACGAGACGCCCGTCACCATGAATAAGCGCTGGCTCCCCTGGCTGATACTGTCGCCTTCCCTGTTGTTTTTACTGCTGTTTACCTGGTTTCCGCTTGGCCGTTCGGTCTATGACAGCCTGTTTGATACCCGCATGGCCAGCGACGGCGCACAGTACGTCGGGCTGGATAACTTCGCCCGCCTGTTTGCCGACGGCGTTTTCTGGCAATCGCTGGTCAATAATCTGCTCTATATCCTGCTGACGGTGGTACCCGGTGTGACGCTCGCTCTGCTGCTGGCGGTGGCGCTGAGCGAGAATCACCGCGTCAACCGCTGGTTGCGCACCGCCTTTTTCTTCCCGATGATTATCCCAATGGTCAGCGCCGCCGCGCTGTGGCTGTTTATTTTTATGCCCGGTCTCGGCCTGCTCGATCACTATCTGGCGAAGCTATTTGGCCCTCAGAACAACAACTGGCTGGGGCGCAGCAACAGCGCGCTGCTGGCGCTGGCGCTGATTGGCGTGTGGAAATTCGCTGGCTACTACATGCTGTTTTTCCTCGCCGGGCTGCAGAGCATTCCGGCCTCAACGCGGGAAGCCGCGCTGATGGAAGGGGCCAGCCGCACCCAGGTGTTTTTTAAGGTCACGCTGCCGCTGCTGCGCCCGACGCTGAGCTTTGTTATCACCACCGCGCTGATTTACTCCATTACCCAGATTGATCACGTCGCGGTGATGACGCGCGGCGGGCCGGATAACGCCACGACCGTGCTGCTCTATTACATCCAGAATCTCGCCTGGGATACCCACGACCTCGGCAAAGCCTCCGCCGCCACCTTCCTGACGCTGGCCGGGCTGTTTGCCTTCTCGCTGATTAACCTGAAATTGCTGGAAAAAGGAGCCCACTATGAGCGCTGAAATCTCGCCGCTGATGGTCCGCTCGCCCGCCGCTGCGCGTCCGCTGTGGTTGCGCCTGCGTCGCTCACAGCCCTTTACCCTGACGGTAATCATGTGCTGCCTGGCGCTGCTATGGGTGAGCCCGTTTATCTGGATGCTGGCGACCTCGTTCAGCGCCACCACCTTCGGCGAAGATATGGCCTCATTGCTGCCGCGCCTGCCGCTGACCCTCGATAACTTCCGCGACGCCTGGGACAGCGCCGACTGGCTGAGCCTGTACGCCAACACCCTTATCTTTACCTTCGGCACTTTCTTCGTGCAGCTACTTACCATCACCACCGCCGGCTACGTCTTCGCCTGCCACGAATTTCGCGGCAAGAAAATGCTATTTCTGCTGTTTCTCGTCCAGCTGATGATCATGCCGGTGGTGATGATGGTGCCGAACATGCTGACCCTGAAAACCTTCGGCCTGCTCAACACTCTGACCGGCGTGATGATGCCTTACTTTACCTCGGCGTTCGGCGTGTTTCTGATGCGCCAGGCGTTCCTCGCCATCCCGAAAGAGCTGGAAGAGGCGGCGCTGATGGAGGGCTGCCGCTGGTGGCAAGTGCTATTCCGCGTACTGCTGCCGATGTCCTGGCCATCGGTGCTGGCCTTCGCCACCGTCAGCATTACCTACCACTGGAACGAGTACCTGTGGCCGCTGATGATGCTCAACGATCCCGATAAGCAGGTACTGACGGTCGGGCTGGTCTCTTTCGCTATGGGCGCTGAATCCGGCGGCCAGTGGGGCACCATCGGCGCCGGGACGCTGATGGTCTGCCTGCCGCTGATGCTGGCGTTCATCCTTTTCCAGAAACAGTTCCTGCGAAGCTTCGGCTTCTCCGGGATCAAATAAGGAGTTATTCATGCTGTTAGCGCACATTTCCGATACCCATTTCCGCAGCCGCGGCGAGAAGCTGTACGGCTTTATCGACGTCAATGCCGCCAATGCTGATGTGGTTTCTCAACTTAACGCGCTGCGCGAACGCCCGGATGCGGTGGTGGTGAGCGGCGATATCGTCAACTGCGGCCGCCCGGAGGAGTATCAGGTCGCCCGCCAGATCCTCGGCAGCCTGAACTATCCGCTGTATCTCATCCCCGGTAATCACGATGATAAAGCGCTGTTTCTGGAGTACCTGCAGCCGCTGTGCCCACAGCTCGGTAGCGATGCCAATAATATGCGCTATGCGGTTGACGACTTCGCTACCCGCCTGCTGTTTATCGACTCCAGCCGCGCCGGCACTTCAAAAGGCTGGCTGACCGACGAGACCATTAGCTGGCTGGAAGCGCAGCTGTTTGACGGCGGCGACAAACCGGCAACGATCTTTATGCACCACCCGCCGCTGCCGCTGGGCAACGCGCAGATGGACCCGATTGCCTGCGAAAACGGCCACCGTCTGCTGGCGCTGGTGGAGCGTTTCCCGTCGTTGACGCGCATCTTCTGCGGCCATAACCATAGCCTGACCATGACCCAGTATCGCCAGGCGCTGATCTCCACCCTCCCCGGCACCGTCCATCAGGTACCGTATTGCCACGAAGACACTCGCCCGTATTACGATCTCTCGCCGGCTTCGTGCCTGATGCACCGCCAGGTCGGCGAACAGTGGGTGAGCTACCAGCACTCGCTGGCCCACTACGCCGGGCCGTGGCTGTACGACGAAAACATCAGTTGTCCAACGGAAGAGCGCTAACCACTATGCTCAGTCTGCAAAACATCAGTAAACATTTCGACGGTAAACCGGCGCTCAGCGCGCTGTCGCTTGATATCCACGAAGGTGAATTTGTGGTGCTGGTCGGCCCGTCGGGCTGCGGTAAAAGCACCCTGCTGCGCCTGCTTGCTGGGCTGGATCAGGTCAGTGAAGGCGAAATCTGGTTGCATGATGAGAACATCACCGACACCACGCCGCGCGAACGCAATTTTGCGATGATCTTCCAGAACTATGCGCTGTTTCCACATCTCTCTGTGCGCGACAACATCACCTTCGGCATGAAGGTGCGTAAGGAAGAAAAAAGCGGCTGGCAGCCGCGGGTAGATAAAGTCGCGCAGATGCTGCAGCTGGAGGCGCTGCTCGATCGCAAACCGGCGAAGCTCTCCGGCGGCCAACGGCAGCGGGTAGCGATGGCGCGGGCGATCGTGCGTAATCCGCGGCTGTTCTTAATGGATGAACCGCTGTCCAACCTCGACGCTCGCCTGCGCAGCGAAGTCCGCGACAGCATTATGGACCTCCACCAGCAGTTAAAAACCAGTACCGTCTACGTCACCCACGATCAAACCGAGGCCATGTCGATGGCCGACCGCATCGTGGTGATGAACGGCGGTCACGTGCAGCAGGTGGGGCGGCCAGAGTATCTGTATGCCAACCCGGCCAATCTGTTCGTGGCCGGATTTATCGGTTCACCGGCAATGAATCTGCTATCGCTGCCCTGCGTTGACGGCAACGTTCAGCTTGGCGAACTACGCCATCCGCTACCGCCGCGCCACCGCAGCCAGACCCGCGTCTGGCTGGGCATTCGCCCGGAACATATTACCGACCGCGTGGAGCAAGGCCATCTGCGCCTGCCGGGCACCGTCCTGCAACGAGAACTGATGGGAGCCGATTATCTGCTCCACGTCAGCACGCCGATCGGCACCCTGCGCTTTAGCCGCCGCCACCGCGGCACGGTACCTGAAAAAGGCGAATCGATGATCCTCGGCTTCTCGCCTGCCGATGTGCATCTTTTTCATGCTGAGACCCAGCATAATTTACTGATGGAGTGTAATCATGTTTAAACCCTTAACCGCCCTGACGGTTGGGCTCAGCCTCGCTCTGAGCGGCGCGGCGCTGGCGAAAGAGAAAATAGACTTCATGTTTCCGGCCCCGGTAGACGGCAAGCTGACGATGGAGATGACCCGCGTTATTAAAGCGTTCAACGACTCGCAGCAGGATGTCGAAGTACGGGGCATCTTCACCGGTAATTATGACACCACCAAGATCAAAGCCGAATCCGCACAGAAGGCCGGGCAGCCGCCGGCGCTGGTGATCATGTCCGCCAACTTCACTACCGATCTGGCGCTGAAGGATGAGATCCTGCCGATGGACGAACTATTTAAATATGGCGATCAAAAGGCTGGCGATTTTCTGCAAAAGGAGTTCTGGCCCGCGATGCATAAGAACGCCCAGGTGATGGGCACCACCTATGCGATCCCGTTCCATAACTCGACACCGATCCTCTACTACAACAAGACGCTGTTCGATCGGGCGGGGATCGCGCAACCACCGCAGACCTGGGCCGAGCTGCTGTCTGATGCCAAAAAGCTGACCGATGAGAGCAAAGGCCAGTGGGGGATCATGCTGCCGTCGACCAACGACGACTACGGCGGCTGGATCTTCTCGGCGCTGGTGCGCGCCAACGGCGGTAAATATTTCAATGAAGACTATCCGGGTGAGGTTTATTACAACTCGCCGACCGCTATCGGCGCTCTGCGCTTCTGGCAGGCTCTGATCTACAAAGACAAAGTGATGCCTTCCGGGGTACTGAATTCGAAGCAGATCAGCGCCGCATTCTTCTCCGGCAAACTTGGCATGGCGATGCTCAGCACCGGCGCGCTGGGCTTTATGCGCGAGAACAGTAAAGATTTTGAACTCGGTGTCGCCATGCTACCAGCCAAGGAGCAGCGCGCGGTGCCGATCGGCGGCGCCAGCCTGGTAAGCTTTAAAGGCATCAACGACGCGCAGAAGAAAGCGGCCTACCAGTTCCTGACTTATCTGGTAAGCCCGCAGGTGAACGGCGCGTGGAGCCGCTTTACCGGCTACTTCTCGCCGCGTAAGGCTTCGTATGATACGCCGGAGATGAAAGCATATCTGCAGCAGGACCCGAGGGCGGCGATCGCCCTTGAACAGCTGAAGTACGCGCATCCGTGGTACTCCACCTGGGAGACCGTCGCCGTGCGTAAGGCGATGGAGAACCAGCTGGCGGCGGTGGTCAACGATGCCAAAGTAACGCCGGAAGCAGCGGTACAGGCGGCGCAGAAGGAAGCTGACGCGCTAATGAAACCTTATGTTGATAAGACCGCGCTGGAAGAAGTGAAGTAGCGCAGTTCTGTAGCGGGGCGCCCGGCTTGCGGCGTAAACGCCCAGGCCGGGTGACCAACCGCCCCCAGCGCAGGATGCGCCGGGGAGATTTTGCGAAGCCTTAGATTTTATCCGCCTGCGACGAAGCCCAGGATTTACGCGCGTAGGCTTTTCCCGCCGGGCTGGTATCCAGCTTCTCGCGCAGATAGTGTTCGATCTGCTCAAGGCTGCGGTTGCGTGTTTCCGGCACGCATTTGATCACGAAGATCGCGCCGAAGATACCGATTGCCGCAAAGATAAAGAAGGTTCCGGAGAGGCCGACCCACGACAATAGCATCGGGAAGAACAGCGAGATCAGGAAGTTGGCAATCCACATTGAGAACACCGCCCCGCCCATAAACATCCCGCGCATCCGGGTTGGGAAAATTTCCGACAACAGCAGCCAGGTCACTGGCGACAGCGCCCCCTGCTGGAAACTCAGAAACAGCAGCATTCCCGCCAGAACCATATAGGCGCGCAGCGCATCCGGCTGACCATTGACCGTTTCCGGCAGCAGGTAGCTCACCGCGCCGATAAACACCAGGCAGGCGGTACAGCCGAACTGGCCGATCATGGTCATCGGGCGACGGCCTATCTTCCCCAGCATCCAGATACCGACAAAGGTCATCAGCACCGAAACCACGCCGTTGGCAATGGTCGCGAACAGCGCGGCGTTATCGGTCATACCGACCGAGGTCAGCACCGTCGGCGCATAGTACATAATGGTATTGACGCCGGTAAGCTGCTGAATAACCGCCACGCCGATACCGATCATGAACAGCTTAAACAGCCACGGGGTCATGATTTCACGAATTTTTGGCTTACCAAGATTGCGCTGCTCGTCGAGAGTTTCCGTAATCTCCATTAGCTCCCATTCGACATCATCTTTACGCCGCGTACGCTCCAGCACCCGGCGCGCTTCCGCCAGTCGGCCTTTCATCGCATACCAGCGCGGGGTATCCGGCATAAACATCATGCCAAACCATAGCAACACGGCTGGTAGCGTCGCCACCGCCAGCATCCAGCGCCAGGTACTTTCACCGCCCCACAGCTCATGGAAGGTGGCGTTAGAGATATAGGCCAGCAGCTGGCCAGAGACGATCATCAGTTCCTGCAGCGTAACCAGTTGCCCGCGTTTGTTGGCCGGCGCCATCTCAGCGATATATACCGGCACCGTTGCCGCCGCGCCGCCAACCGCTACGCCGAGAACCAGGCGGAAGAAAATCATCCAGTTGACGTCCGGCGCGAGGGCAGTACCCACCGCGCCGATAGCGAAGATCACCGCCAGCCAGAGGATGATTTTCTTTCTGCCTGCGGCGCTGGCCAGATGGCCAGAAAGCAGTGCGCCGAATGCGGCGCCGAACAGCAGCGAGCTGGTCACCAGCCCAGTGGTAAACGGCGTGAGGTGCAGTTCCTTACCCATAAACAGCAGGGCGCCGGAAATCACCCCGGTGTCGTAGCCAAAGAGTAAACCGCCTAAGGTCGCAATCAACGCAACGATCTTAACAAACGGCGTTGCCGGGGCGTCGCTATTCGGCCCCGACGCTTTATTGAGTGTGAGATATTGTTCCTGTGACATAGAAGACTCCAGTAACCTACCTTGTAGGGGGAAGATATGCTCTTGTCTGAATACAGAGGCCTCCTGCCTCACGGACGTGTCGTTCTCGTGTGGTTCTCTTGAGGTTTAGAAAAAGCGGGCCACGCAGCTGTGTGGCCCGAAATGCATCAACGATCAGATTCCTGCCGTTTCGCGGATGTACTTACGCGCCTTTACGGCGTATTCGAAGGGGTTCGCCAGCGCGGGGTCTTGTTCGGCTTCCACTACCATCCAACCCTTGTAGCCGTAGTCATCCAGCAACTGGAAGACCGGACGGAAATCTATTTCGCCGTCTCCCGGTACGGTAAAGGTGCCTTTCTTGACGCCATCGAGGAAGGAGAGCCCTTCGCGGCGCACCTGCTCAATTACCGCGGGGCGGACGTCTTTCAGATGCACGTGGTTAATGCGCGGCAGATATTTTTTCAGGATCGACAGCATCGGCGCCTCGCCGCCCTCTGAATACCAGGCGTGACCGGTGTCGTAGAGCAGGAAGACGCGTTCGTCCACCAGCGACATAAAATTGTCGATCTCCGCGGCAGTCTGAATGCCGGTGCCCATATGGTGATGCAGGCAAACCTGCATCCCCTTCTCTGCCGCCAGTTTGCCAAGCGCGTTATAACCTTCAGCTACCCGCTGCCACTCTTCGTCGCTAAAGCACGGCTTTACATCGCCGAGAATCGGTTTATCGAGCCCCTGGATACTGCCGCTTTGTTCAGAGCAACCAATCACCTTTGCGCCCATCGCATGGAGGAAATTCATGTGGTTAACGAATTCATCGATGGTTTTTTCTCTTTGGCCATTCGCGAAGAAGGTGCTGAACCAGGCGTTGCAAATCTGCATGCCGCGAATATCCAGCATCGGCTTCAGCACCGCCGGATCGCGCGGATATTTGCTGCCGACTTCGCTGCCGGTAAACCCGGCCAGCGCCATTTCGCTGACCGTTTGCTGGAAGGTGTTTTCACTCCCCAGCTCAGGCATATCGTCGTTAGTCCAACCGATAGGGGCGATAGCCAGTTTGACGTTGTCTTTGTTCATTTTGATGCTCCTGCCGCCGCGCCTTACCGGCGCAGCAGTTCACGTTCGATAAGTTCACGCGTTTCCACGGCCTGGTATTTCATCTTTTCCGGGTAACCAAACAGCGAGGTGCAGACGATCGGTTCACCGCCAACTTTGAAGGTCTGTTCAGCGAAGCGCATATCGCGCAGGGTGCGGAACAGAGCATCGAAATCGACATCCCCCTCGCCGACGCCGACGTGCTGATGTACGGCGGCGTCAACGCCCGGCGGATTTACGATATAGCGGCAGTGTTTGGTGTGGTTGCGGGTATCGGCAATCAGCACGTGCGACAGGTCCTGACCGGCATAGCGCAGCATCTTCTCGACTTCACCTTTACCTTTGTCGTAGAAGAAGGTGTGCGGCACGCTGTAGACGTACTTCACGTTGTCGCTACGGAAGGACTTCACGATATCCACCGTCTCGTTGTTTTCTTCGCAGAAGTCCCACGGGTGGGCCTGGATTTCGACGCGGATACCTTCACGTTCGAATATCGGCAGTAATTCTTCCATCGAGCGGTAGAACATTTCTTCGCAAATTTCCGGCTGGTTAGGATCGCCAGAAAATTCGGTGTTGATAACCTGCACGCCCATCTCTACCGCCACTTCGATGAGCCTCTTACAGTTCTTCACCGCCGCTTGACGGCGCAGCTCATCCGGGCCGGACCAGCGATAAACGCAGATGAACGAGGAGAGTTCAACGCCGTTGTCACGCAGCGCCTGCTTATACTCGGCCATGATCTCCCGGCTGGCGCGCGGATGTTTGTAGAATGGGTTAATCTGCGGGTGCGGCGACTGTTCAATGTATTTGTAGCCCCACTCCGCCACCTGCTGAACCATTCTGGTGATCCCGAGATCGCGAATCACATCGACATCAAAAGCAATTTTCATCGTCGTTACCTGTTTGAAACGTTACGTCGGTGAAGGAGGATTTAGCGTTGGTAGAATGCCGGGCACTCAGGCAGCGACACTGCTACCGGTTCGTTGCACTCTTGCGCCTTCAGACAGGCGTCGGCGGCAACCGATGCCGCATAGCCGTCCCAGGCGGAGGGGCCCTGCAGCTTGCCGGCTTTCACATCATTGATAAATGCCTGCAGTTCGACGTCGTAGGCTTTGATGAAACGGTCTTTCCAGTCGGTGAGGATAGCTGTCGACAGGCTGGCGGCTTTACGCATCTCCACCGCCGACGGTTCCGGCAGGCGCGCAATGCCCGTTTCGCCAACCACCTCACACTGGATGTCGTAGCCGTACTGGCAATTTACGAAGACTTCGACGTCGATCAGGGTGCCCTTTTTCGTTTCAAACGAGACGATCTGTGGGTCTTTCAGCCGCGCATGGGTATGGGAGGTCGAGCGCGGGAAGCGAACTTGTACGGAGCGGTAGTCATCATTTAGCAGCCAGCGCAGCACGTCCAGCTCGTGGATCAGGGTGTTGGTGATCGCCATATCGGTGGTGTAGTTCTCGCCGACCGACTGGTTGCGGTGGGCGCAGCGCAGCATCAGCGGCGCGCCGATATCACCGTCGTCGATGACCTTCTTCAACGCCAGATAGCCTTCATCGTACGGGCGCATAAAGCCGACCTGAACGAGGCGACGCCCGGCTTTCATTTCAGCATCAACGATGCGGCGGCAGCCTTCCGCGCTCATCGCCAACGGCTTTTCGCAAAAGACGGGCTTACCGGCCTCAATAGCCGCCAGGGTGTACTCTTCATGGGTTGGATCCCAGGAGGTCACCAGCACGGCGTCAACGTCGCTGGCTTTAATCACATCATGACCGTCGGCGTAGACTTCCGCCTGTACGCCCGGCAGCGCTACTGCCGCACGGGCGTTTTCGGCGTTGATATCGGAAACGGCGACCACGGTCGCCCCCTGTAAGACCTGGGTGCAGCGACGGATATGTTCTTTACCGATGGCGCCTGCGCCGATGACACCTAATTTGAGTGACATGATGGTTCTCTCCGTAGTTCTGTAGGGTTCAGGGTTCGTGTTCTTTGTTAGTAATCCCGCGCCTGGGCGCGTTTTTCATTAATCATTTCAGCGACTTTACGGATACGTTCCGACAGCGCCGTCTGCGCCACGCCAACGTTCCACCAGCTACCGTATTTGTGGACCATGGTTTTCGGCAGTACTTTAATGTCGATAAGCGTGCTGACGGTTTCACGGCGAGCGGCATCCAGCGCGTGGCGAAGCTCATCGAGGGTGGTGACCCGCCAGGTCTTGCAGCCGTAGCCGGAAGCGATCGTGGCGAAATCCACCGGTACCAGCCCGCCCTGCAGCTGGCCGTTTTCCGCCGAGCGGTAGCGAAACTCGGTGCCGAAGCTATCCATACCGTGTTCCAACTGCAGGTTGTTGATGCAGCCGTTCGCCATGTTGTCGAGCAGAATGACGTTGATCTTCGCCCGCTCCTGCAGGGAGGTGACCAGCTCAGAGTGCAGCATCATGAAGGAGCCATCGCCGACCAGCGAATAGACTTCGCTCTGCGGCTGCGCCAGCTTAACGCCGAGGGCGGCGTTGACCTCATAGCCCATGCACGAGTAGCCGTACTCGACGTGATAGGTATTCGGCGCGCGGTTGCGCCAGACGCGTTGTAAATCCCCCGGCAGGCTGCCCGCCGCCGCCACAATGACCGCATCCGCCGCCAGCGACTCGTTCAGCAGGCCAAGAACGCTGCTTTGCGTCAGGGTGGAATCCGTGATTTGACGGAATTCGCGATAAACCGATTCACGGTCAATATGGTCGTCAATTTCTGGTACGAAATCCTTTTCCTGCCAGACCGCCTGATAGACGCGCTGGGTCTCTTTCATCTGCCGGCTCTGCACGCTTGCAATCTGCGCGCCCCATCCTGCCTGCCAGGACTCGTTCTCCAGCGCAGCGCTGAGCGCGCTTAACGCCTCGCGGGCGTCCGCCAGCATTGGGATACCGTCCAGCTTCCAGGCATCAAAATTACTGACGTTAACGTTAAGGAAGCGCACGCCCGGGGATTGGAATATCCATTTCGAGGAGGTGGTAAAATCGCTAAAGCGCGTGCCGATACCGATGACCAGATCGGCCTCTTTCGCTAACAGGTTGGCAGCCAGGCAGCCCGTTTCGCCAACGCCGCCGACGTTCAGCGGATGCGATGAAACCACCGTGCCCTTTCCGGCCTGCGTTTCCGCAAACGGGATGTCGTAACGTTCGGCGAAGCTCACCAGCCCTTCGCCTGCCGCGGAATATTTCACGCCGCCGCCGCAGACGATGAGCGGTTTACGGCTGGCTTTAATTGCCTCTACCGCATCCGCCAGTTGCGCCGCGCTTGGCGGACGGCGATCCAGACGGTGGACACGGCGGGCAAAAAAGGACTCGGGATAATCCCAGGCTTCACCCTGCACGTCCTGCGGCAGACACAAGGTAACGGCGCCGGTTTCCGCCGGATCCGTCAGCACGCGCATGGCATTAATGCAGGCACTCATGAGCTGTTCCGGGCGGGTAATACGATCCCAGTACTTACTCACCGCACGAAATGCGTCGTTAGTCGTGATACTCAGATCGTGGCTCTGTTCGATTTGCTGCAGTACCGGGTCCGGCTGGCGGGTGGCGAATACATCGCCCGGCAGTAATAACAGCGGGATACGGTTGGCCGTAGCCGTCGCCGCGGCGGTGATCATGTTGGCCGCCCCGGGACCGATGGAAGAAGTGCAGGCAATGATCTGCCGGCGCAGTGATTGACGGGCAAAGCCGGTGGCCGCATGGGCCATGCCTTGTTCATTACGCCCCTGGTAAACCCGCAGTTCGCCGCTGTTCTCTTCCAGCGCCTGGCCTAAGCCCAACACGTTGCCGTGACCAAAAATAGCGAAAATCCCTTTCACGAATTTCTGCGCTTCGCCGTCCACCTCCAGATACTGGTTATCAAGGAATTTCACCAGCGCCTGCGCCATTGTCAGTCTCAGTTTGCCCATGTTGCCTAATCCTTATCGTTCAGTATTTGTCGTGTGAGTTAGCGCTTTGCTCGCCAAAGAAGATGGCGTAGGTGCGGGAAAGCCGTTAACGTCCACTGGAATATTTTTGGATTATAGGCAAACATTTTTTTCATTAAACACAAATACAGAAGAAATGTTTCATTTTGCGAGAAGGATCAAACTCTCTACCCATTTCACACGTTTCACTTACATCTCCTTCGCGAGCAGGCTTCCAAACAAAAGAGGAAAAACAAGATTATCTACATGAAAAATATGGATAATGTTGATATTAAAAAAAGGAGAACATGGGTAAGCGGAACGCAGACAGCATGTATGGGTGGGCAGCTGCGTACCCGCGCAGAGTGGTAGATCCTTCACACTTTTGGTTTTTTAATTTCGATTAGATTTGAAAATGAAATATTAATTTCTCAAACTAGAGATAACTAATAACCATCAGGCTGTTCACGGCAGACTGTCACTCATGCGACCTTCTCCTGGCAGCAGATTTGCAAAAGGAAACCCTAGCGATGAATGCAGCAGTTAAGCGGCTCGACGTCATCTGTATTGGCCGGGTGGCCGTCGATCTCTACGCCCAGCAGATAGGGGCAAGGTTGGAAGATGTGGCCAGTTTCGCCAAGTATCTCGGCGGATCTTCGGGCAACGTCGCCTTTGGTACCGCGATTCAGGGATTAAAATCGGCGATGCTGGCGCGGGTGGGCGATGAGCACAACGGCCGGTTTCTGCGTGAAACCCTCAGCCGCGCAGGTGTCGATACCGAATATCTGATCACGGATAAAGAACGGCTGACCGCGTTGGTGATGCTGGGCATTAAGGATCAGGATACCTTCCCGCTGATTTTCTACCGCGACAACTGCGCCGATATGGCGCTGACGCCTGACGATATCAATGAGGAGTACATCGCCTCTTCACGCGCTCTGGCGGTGACCGGCACCCACCTTTCACACGCCAATACCCGAGACGCGGTACTGAAGGCGCTGGAATACGCCCGCCGCCACGGCCTGCGTACCGCGCTGGATATCGACTACCGCCCGGTGCTGTGGGGGCTTACTTCGCTGGGCGACGGTGAAACGCGTTTCATTGAGTCGGGTCCGGTGACCCGTCAGTTGCAGGAAGTTCTGCACCTGTTCGATTTAGTCGTCGGCACTGAAGAGGAGTTTCATATCGCCGGCGGCAGCACCGATACCCTCACCGCGCTGAAAAACGTTCGCCATGCCACCAAAGCGACGCTGGTCTGCAAGCGCGGGCCGATGGGCTGCGTGGTGCTGGAGGGCGCCATCCCGGATAGCTGGGACGAAGTGCCGTTGCAGCAAGGCGTTCGCGTCGAAGTACTCAACGTTCTCGGTGCCGGCGATGCTTTTATGTCCGGGCTACTGCGCGGCTGGCTTAACGATGAGGGCTGGGAGCAGGCCTGCCGCTACGCCAACGCCTGCGGCGCGTTAGTGGTTTCGCGCCACGGCTGCGCGCCGGCGATGCCGACAAAAGTAGAGCTTGATGATTATTTATCGCGGGCCGATGCCGTTCCGCGCCCGGATATCGACGCGCGGTTAAATCATTTGCACCGGGTGACCAGTCGGCGCCAGCCGTGGCCGGAACTGTGTATCTTCGCCTTTGACCATCGTAAACAGCTGGCGGATCTGGCATTAGAAACCGGGCGTGACCCGGCCTGTATTCCCGAACTCAAACTGCTACTGTTGGCCGCCGCCGAGGCGGCCGCCACAGAGGCCGGGCTGGATCGGCGCAGCGGCATCCTCGCCGATGGTACCTATGGTCAACGTTCACTTAACGCCATTACCGGTAAAGGCTGGTGGATCGGTCGGCCGATTGAGCTCCCCAGCTCGCGTCCGCTACGTCTTGAACATGGTAATATTGGCTCACAGCTGATCGACTGGCCGCTTGAGCACGTCGTCAAATGCCTGGTCTTTTACCACCCGGATGACCCGGCGGCGCTGCGCGCCGAGCAGGATGCGCTGCTGCTGGAAGTCTGGCAGGCCTGCAATAAGTCCGGGCACGAGCTGCTATTGGAAGTGATCCTGCCGGAGAACGGACCGGACAAAGATGAACGCCACTACCACACTATGCTGGAGCACTTCTATCAGTTGGGCATCCAGCCGGACTGGTGGAAGCTGCCGCCGCTGGCCAGCGCCCAGTGGGAGCGGATCTCAGCGCTTATCGAGCGCGAAGATCCGTGGTGCCGGGGCATCCTGCTCCTGGGGCTGGATGCCCCATCGGATCGCCTGCGTGCAGGTTTCGCCGAAGCGGCCGGGCACCCGATGATCAAGGGCTTTGCCGTCGGCCGAACCATCTTTGGTCAACCTTCGCGCCGCTGGATGCAGGGCGAACTGGATGACGCCGCGCTAATCGATGAAGTGAAGCGTAACTATTTGCGGCTCATCGGCTACTGGCGCGAAGCGCGCGGCTAACCTCCTTCAGGCCCGCCACTTCCTTGAAAGCGGCGGGCCTGCGGTTTCTTCGTGAAATGAATCGCGTATTTCATCGCAAAAAATGAAAAATTCGCTTCATTTGGTACACTGGAAGCCATATTCCTTCCATTTTCTCAGAGCGCAACTTATGGCTAATAATCCGACCCAACTGACCATCCTGCAGGATGAAATCAGACGGCGCTACGACACGCTCAGCAAACGTCTGAAGCAGGTGGCGCGCTATATACTGGATAACAGTAATAGCGTTGCTTTCGATACCGTAGCCTCCATTGCGCAACAGGCTGACGTTCCGCCCTCAACGCTGATTCGCTTCGCTAACGCCTTTGGCTTCAGCGGCTTTAACGAAATGAAGCAGATGTTCAGGCAGCATCTGATGGAAGAGACCGCCAACTACACCGAGCGCGCGCGTCTGTTCCGCCAGACTACTAACGACGAAACAACCCCGCCGGAAACGCCGACGGAAATCCTCAACATGTTCAGCATGGTCAATACCCAGGCGCTGCAGCAACTGGCAATGCAGACCTCCGGCGAAGATCTCAACCGGGCGGTAGATTTACTGGCGGATGCGGAAAATATCTATGTTATCGGTCTGCGTCGCTCGTTCAGCGTCGCCTCTTACCTGACCTACGCGCTGCGCCATCTGGATCGCAAAGCCTTTCTGATCGACGGCCTTGGCGGGATGTTCACCGAACAGCTCAGTCTGGTGGGGCCGAAGGATGTGGTCGTGGCGGTGAGCTTCTCGCCTTATGCCCGTGAAGTGGTGGAGCTGGTTGAGCTTGGCGCCCAGCGCAAGGCGCGACAAATCGCCATTACCGATAGCCAGGTAAGCCCGCTTGCCGCCTTCAGTGATGTGTGCTTTGTGGTGCGTGAAGCGCAGGTCGATGGTTTCCGTTCACAGGTGGCCTCGCTGTGCCTGGCGCAGACGCTGGCGGTATCGCTGGCATTGAATAGCAGCAAAGAGCCGCAGCAGCACCGCGCCTGATTACCCGTTGCGCTAGCGGTAAACAGAGGCAATCAACAGACAAAAAAGCCGGGGACATCCCCGGCTTTTCTCGTTTATCGCGCACTATGAATAGCGATCGCTGTTGATCCAGGCGTGATCGTCTTCCCAGGTAAATAGCCACTTACGATCCGGCCCCGCCATCACGTTCAGGTAATAGCTGTTGTAACCGGCGATCGCCGCTACCGGATGGTAGCCGCGCGGCACCATCACCACATCATGGTTATAGGGCGCCATACAGGCATCCAGGCTGCGGTCATCGGTGTACACTCGCTGAAAGGCAAAGCCTTGCGGCGGATCGAAACGGTGGTAGTAGGTTTCTTCCAGCTGGGTTTCCTGCCCCGGCAGCGCGGTATCGTGCTTGTGCGATGGCCAGGAACTGGTCGCCCCTTCTTCGGTGTAGACTTCCACTACCAGCAGGCAATCCGCCTGGGCGTTATCCGGCAGAATATTATGTACCAGCCGCTGGTTACGCCCTTTACCGCGATGTTCTACGCCAACATCCTCAGGCCGTATCACTCGCGCCGGGAAGCTGCCTTTGCCCGGCGCGCTGCAAACCGCCAGCTCAAGATCGGAATCTGCAGTGACCTCGACCTTATCGTGCGGCGGCACATAGACCGACCACGGCGGCGTACGCTCGAATGGCGACATGCGTTTACCGAGGTCGGGAAAATCGGCGTGCTGAGTTTTGATCGAGGCCAGCCCGGAGACCAGAACCAGACATAGCTCACGATCACCGCTCTCCAGGGTCACGGTTTGCCCCTGTTTTAACATCCAGACATCAAAGCCAATATAATGCCACCCCGCGCTCTGCGGGGTGATGTGCTGGATATGTCCCTCTTTTTGCGCTTTAGCCAATAACGACATAGCGTTCTCCTTCGCCGATTAACCTAACGTCGGCATACTGAATTCAGATACGGTTTGCTGCCCCTGCGGCCAGCGCACGGTGGCAGTTTTCATACGGGTATAGAAGCGAACGCCGTCAGGCCCGTGGACGTTCAGCGCGCCAAATACCGAGCGCTTCCAGCCGCCAAAGCTATGGAAGGCCATTGGTACCGGCACCGGTACGTTGACGCCAACCATGCCGGCCTGTACATCATGAACGAACTCGCGGGCGGTATGGCCATTGCTGGTAAAGACGGCGCTGCCGTTACCAAATTCGTGGCTGTTAACCAGCGCCAGCGCGCTTTGGTAATCAGCAACGCGGACGATCCCCAGCACCGGGCCAAAAATCTCTTCACGCCAGATGGTCATTTCCGGAGTGACATGGTCAAACAGCGTACCGCCAACGTAATATCCGTCCTCATGCCCGGCCACGCGCAGCCTGCGGCCATCCACCACCAACGACGCCCCTTCGCTGACGCCCTTATCAATATAGCCGAGTACTTTTTTCTGATGCGCTTCAGATACTACCGGCCCCATTTCGTTTTCGTCTTTGCCGCGCAGGCAACCAGGGCCCACTTTCAACGACTCGACTAATGGTTTCAGGCGGGCGATTAACTTATCTGCGGTTTCGTCACCGACGGCCACTACTACCGGCAGGGCCATACAGCGCTCGCCTGCGGAACCATACGCGCCACCCATGATGGCATTCACGGTCGCATCAAGATCGGCGTCCGGCATCACGATGGCATGGTTTTTCGCTGCGCCAAAAGCCTGGACGCGTTTTCCGTGAGCGCTGGCGGTTTTATAGATATATTCCGCCACGCCGGAGGAGCCGACAAAGCTGACGGCGGCAATACGCGGGTCGGTATAAAGCTGTTCGGCATCTTCATTGCTGCAATGAATGACGTTAAAAACGCCGTCCGGCAGACCGGCTTCTTTCAGTAATTCAGCCATGCGTACCGCCGCGGTCGGCGCCAGCGCCGGTGGTTTCAGCACGAAGCTGTTGCCGCAGGCCAGCGCGATGGGGAACATCCACATCGGCACCATAGCCGGGAAATTAAACGGCGTTATCCCCGCCACCACGCCCAGCGGCTGCATGAGCGAATAGCTGTCGACGCCGGTACCTACGTCGGAAGAAAACTCACCTTTAATAAGATGCGGAATGCCGCAGGCAAACTCAACCACTTCCATGCCGCGAGTCAGCTCTCCCAACGCATCGGACCACACTTTGCCGTGCTCGCTAACGATAATTCCAGCCAGTTCATCGACGTGCTGTTCGAGCAGCATTTTAAAATTGAACAGCACGCGGGCGCGGCGCAGCGGCGTGGTACGGGACCAGCTGTCAAAAGCGTCGCGAGCGACCTGGATTGCGTCGGAAACCTCCTGCGCGGTGGAAAGCGTGACTTCGCGAACCACATCGCCAGTGGCCGGGTCGTACACCGGCATCGTTTCCCGGCTGCTGCTGGTTACCGTTTTCCCACCAATAAAGTTACCTGTGATAGTCATCTTCTCGCCTCATAGTGTAGAAGGCCGTTCAAGTTACGGCCCGTCGCTGATTGTGCTGTGCTATAACCGTAGTAAAATGAAATTTATATTTCAATAAACAGATAAAATGAAATTCCACTTTGGTGATAGCTGTCGCATTTTTCAGCAAGACTCTCTCTACATGATTTCATATCGCAGCGGTAGTGAAGGTGAGATTTTCTGCGGTTGACGTTGATGTAAACTATGAAATGGCGCAGCAACTATTTTGCGATCGTGCTCAAACAACCATCATTTCATCCATTGCCAATAATGAAATAAACATTTTAACTATCAGGCAAGCGAACTAAACCAGTCAACATCTTGTCAGGAGTGTCAAATGGCCATTGCCCTGCAGCGTTTCTGTATCAATCGTAAAATTGCGCCATCGCTTAGCATTGAAGCGTTTTTCCGTCTGGTAAGCGAACTCGGGCTGCATAAGGTCGAGCTGCGTAATGATTTACCCAGCGGTAAAGTCACCGATGAGCTTACCCACCAGCAGGTGCGCAAGCTAGCCGACCGATACCAGCTTGAAATTCTGACGATCAACGCCGTCTATCCCTTCAACCGCCACAGCGCTGAAGTACGTCAGCTGACGGAGTCGCTGCTGAAAGATGCGCAGTCCATTGGCGCCAAATCGCTGGTGATGTGCCCGTTAAATGATGGCACCGTTGTAGCGCCGCAAGAAACGCTTGCCGCTATGCGCGAGCTGGCGCCGTTGTTCGAACAATATGGCGTTCAGGGCCTGGTCGAGCCGCTGGGCTTCCCACAAAGTTCGCTGCGCTCGGCGGCGCAGGCGCAGGCACTCATTCGTGACGCCCAGGTACCGTTTAAGCTGTTAATTGATACTTTCCATCATCATCTTTATCCACAAGCTGAAGAGGAATTCAGCCAGCTGGACGTTGCTGAGATAGGTCTGGTTCATCTCTCCGGCGTTGACGATCCCCGCCCGCGCGAACAGTTGACCGACAACGAGCGCATCATGCTGACACCACAAGATAGGCTGATGACCTGCCAGCAGGTAAAACATCTTGAAGCCCGCGGATATCGTGGCGATTACGCCTTCGAGCCTTTCGCTCCGCAGCTGGCGTCATGGCGCGAAGAGGAGATTCGCCGCGAGATTGAACAGAGCATCGCGCTGATTCAGCGCCACTGCGCCTGAGATTAAACGTTGAGAGTTATCGATTTCCTCCATCTTTTTGCTGTCAGGTTGCCTATAATCGACGCAGGATAAATGGAGGAATCGATCATGAGCTCACCCCTGCTGATTGCGCGCACGCTGGATAAACAACTGCATCTGCTGCCTGCAATGGCTAACCGTCACGGCCTAATTACCGGCGCCACCGGCACCGGTAAAACCGTAACTTTGCAGAAACTGGCGGAGTCATTTTCCGAGATCGGCGTACCGGTCTTTATGGCCGATGTGAAAGGCGACCTGACCGGTATCGCGGAAGCAGGCCAGAGCTCTGAGAAACTTCAGGCGCGTCTGGAAAAAATCGGCGTTACCGACTGGGAGCCGCATGCCAACCCGGTGGTTGTTTGGGATATCTTTGGTGAAAAGGGCCACCCGGTGCGCGCCACAGTGTCGGATCTCGGCCCCCTGCTGCTCGCCCGCTTGCTCAACCTGAATGAAGTACAAAGCGGCGTGCTAAACATTATTTTCCGTATTGCTGACGATCGCGGCCTGCTGCTGCTGGACTTTAAAGATCTCCGCGCCATCACCCAGTTTATCGGTGATAACGCCAAAGCCTTCCAGAACCAGTATGGCAACATCAGCAGCGCGTCGGTCGGCGCTATCCAGCGCGGGCTGTTAACCCTGGAGCAGCAGGGCGCAGAGCACTTCTTCGGCGAACCGATGCTGGATATTCAGGACTGGATGCGTGTCGATGCCAGCGGTAAAGGGGTGATTAATATCCTCAGCGCTGAAAAGCTCTATCAGATGCCGAAGCTGTACGCCGCCAGCCTGCTGTGGATGCTCTCCGAACTCTACGAGCGCCTGCCGGAAGCCGGCGACCTCGAAAAACCGAAGCTGGTGTTCTTCTTTGACGAAGCCCACCTGCTGTTTAACGATGCGCCGCAGGTACTGCTGGATAAAATCGAGCAGGTGATCCGTCTTATCCGCTCTAAAGGGGTCGGCGTCTATTTTGTCTCGCAGAATCCGTCGGATATCCCGGATGCCGTGCTTGGCCAGTTGGGCAACCGCGTGCAGCATGCCCTGCGAGCCTTTACTCCGAAGGATCAAAAAGCGGTGAAAACCGCCGCCCAGACCATGCGCGCCAACCCGGCATTCAGTACCGAGCAGGCCATTCAGGAGCTCGGTACCGGCGAAGCGCTGATCTCCTTCCTCGACGAGAAAGGCAGCCCGTCGGTCGTCGAGCGCGCAATGGTTATCGCTCCCTGCTCGCGGATGGGACCGGTCACCGATGATGAGCGAAATGGCCTGATTAACCACTCGGCGCTGTACGGCAAGTATGAAGAAGAGATTGACCGCGAGTCGGCCTTCGAAATGCTGCAAAAAGGGGTGCAGGTCGCCACAGAGCAGCAGTCGGCACCGCCGGCAAAAGGTCAACAAAACGGTGATGATGACGGGCTACTCGGTGGACTGAAAGATATTCTGTTCGGCACTACCGGCCCGCGCGGCGGTAAACGAGATGGTATCGTGCAGACCGCGGCCAAAAGCGCCGTACGTCAGGTAACCAACCAGATCGTCCGCGGCATGCTGGGAAGCCTGCTCGGCGGAAGGCGCCGTTAGCGCAAGGACACCGACCCCGGATTGTGGCGCGCTGCGCCTCATCCGGGTTATTTGTTGGCTCGGTGAGCGTAAGCGTTAGGCCTTAGTCGCCTCAGGGGGTTGTCTTAACATAATCCCCATATCCCCGCGCGCTTTTGCGCGCTTCGAGGCGGTGATTGCCACGCCAGCACAGCGCCAGCACGGCGACCACCGCAACCTGATGAAGATATAGCGGCAGGCCTTTGTCTAACACCACGAAAGCAAACAGAAAAGCGAATATCGATAGCGACAGTATAACCCCCGCTAACGTGCCATTGAGATCGAACCAAAACAGCACCCGATCGGCTTTTTGCTCTTCTGCTGTGCCCGCACGCACCAGCCCCGTCGTCAGGCTCAGCACATCCGCTCGTTTCAACGACCAGATAAAAAACACCAGCATAAACAGAAAAACTGTGCCTTCAAACAGGAACCAGCCGCTGGCCCACTCTGGATGCAACGCGCCGAAGAAGATGGTGGCGATGATAAAAATATCCGGGATCCACAAGATTCCGGCAGCGACCTGCAGAATGAATATCAGGGATTTACCAAACATCAATGCCTCCATGCAAAGACGAAAAAAAAGGGTGCTTTCGCACCCTTCTATTGTACTACGCTTTTCTCATCATCAGCCAAAGGCTTATCAGGAAGAAACTTGCGCTTGGCAGCAGCGCGCCGATTATCGGCGGTATCCCGTAAACCAACGTCAGTGGGCCAAATATCTGGTCGAGTACGTAGAAGATAAAGCCGAAGCTAATCCCGGTAACCACTCTCACGCCCATCGCCACGCTCCGCAGTGGGCCAAAAATGAACGACAGCGCCATCAGCATCATCACGGCCACCGACAGCGGCTGGAAGATTTTGCTCCACATATTGAGCTGGTAACGGCCCGGATCCTGGCCGCTGGACTTCAGATAGGTCACGTAGTTATGCAGGCCGCTGATTGACAGCGCATCCGGATCCAGCGCAACCACGCCGAGTTTGTCCGGCGTTAGCTTGGTCTTCCAGGTGCCGCTCACCATTTGCGTACCGGTGACCTGTTTTGGATCGGTGAGATTAGATTCATCCACCTGCGACAGGCGCCAGATCTTAGCTTCATTATCAAACTTCGCGGAAGCGGCGTAGCGAACTGATTGCAGACGACGGTTATCGTTAAACTGGTAGATGCTCACGCCACCCAGCTCATCGTTGCCCTTCACCCGCTCAATATAGACAAAATTATGCCCGTCTTTCGCCCACAAACCCTGCTGGGTCGACAGCAGCGAACCGCCGTACATCTGCTGCGCACGGTAGTTGCGCGCCATCTGTTCGCCCTGCGGCGCCACCCATTCACCCATCGCCATGGTCAACAACACCAGCGGGATCGCCGTTTTCATCACCGCCAGCGCCACCTGCATACGGGTAAAACCGGAAGCTTGCATCACCACCAGTTCGCTGCGCTGCGCCAGCATCCCCAGCCCCAGCAATGCGCCAAGCAGCGCCGCCATGGGGAAGAAGATTTGCACATCTTTTGGTACGCTGAGAATGGTATAAAGCCCGGCGCCCATTGCATCATAGCTGCCCTGTCCGGCTTTTTTCAGCTGGTCGACAAACTTAATAATGCCGGAGAGCGACACCAGCATGAACAGCGTCATCATGATGGTGTTGAAAATGGTTTTACCGATATAGCGGTCAAGTACGCCAAACGCCTGCATCACACCGCTCCTTTATTAAACCGGGCACGGAAACGACGCATCGGCACCGTATCCCACAGGTTAAGCAGCACCGCCAGCGCGAAGTAGAGCAGGTTCACGCCCCACATCCAGATAGCGGGGTCCATTTTGCCTTTACCCGCGTTCGATTTGATCGACGTTTGCAGCAGGAAGAACACCAGATATAGCAGCATCGCCGGCAGCATAGACAGCACGCGGCCCTGACGCGGGTTCACCACGCTAAGCGGGACAACCATCAGCGCCATCATGAACACCGCCGCCACCAGCGTAAATCGCCAGTGTAGTTCGGCGCGCGCGCGCGCGGTATCGGTCTTCCAGAGGGTGCGCATATTCATCTGTTCGGTGTCGCTGGGATCGGCCGCTACCGCTTGATGGCCAATTACCGCCTGGTAGTTTTTGAAGTCGGTAATACGGAAATCGCGCAGCATCGCCGTGCCTTCAAAACGCGTCCCCTGAGTCATAGTGACCACCTGGGATCCGTCTTTTTTCTGCGACAGTTCGCCGGAATCCGCCACCACAACGGAAGGACGCGCGTTACCTTTTGGCCGCAATTGCGCAAGGAACACGTCGTTGAAGCGGTTGCCGTTCACGTTTTCGATAAACAACACCGCGCTGCCGTCGCTGGCCTGCTGGAACTGGCCCTGAGCCAGCGCCGCCATTCCAGGGTTGGCTTTGGCTTCCGCCAGCACTTCATCCTGATGGCGCGACGACCACGGCCCCGCCCACATCACGTTGACTGCCGCGACGGCGCCGGTAAACAGGGCGAGGATCATTGCCGCCTTAATCAATACGGCTTTACTTAAGCCGCAGGCGTGCATCACCGTAATTTCGCTTTCGGTATACAGTTTACCCAGCGTCATCAACAACCCGAGGAAAAGACTCAGGGGCAGAATGAGCTGCGCCATTTCCGGTACGCCCAACCCTAACAGCGAGAGCACCAGGTTGGTCGGGATATCGCCATCTACCGCGGCGCCAAGGATCCTGACGAGTTTCTGACAGAAGAAAATCAGTAACAGGATGAATAGGATCGCCAACTGGCTTTTCAGCGTCTCACGAACCAGATATCTTATGATTATCACTATAAATACGCCCGTAAAAACCCGTCTTATTGCAGGAAAATTGCTTGTTTCATGGCTTAAACGTCATTTATTCTCTTTTGTCGTCGAAAACATCGCTAAGATTAAATGACTCATCGGTTCTGCGTATCAGGATCTTTTCTGACGAACCAAGGCCGTAATAACGTTAAGATTAACACGAAGTCACCGCAACAGCGGACATGAGTTACGAAAGCTTGCAATTATATACTCAATGGATTTCGAGTTGTAGAAAGGCGGCAGGACTGTGAAGCCCCAAAGCGGCATCAGCCAGCGTCAGGGGTAAGCAGGCGTAGCCAACGCATCTGCAACTGGAAAGGCGACGAGTATAGCCGTAGCCACCACTGTTGTCTTTAAGATTCAGGAGCATAGTGCATGGAGTTCAGTGTAAAAAGCGGTAGCCCGGAGAAGCAGCGGAGTGCCTGTATCGTGGTCGGCGTCTTCGAACCACGTCGCCTCTCCCCCATCGCCGAACAACTCGATAAAATCAGCGACGGTTACATCAGCGCCCTGCTGCGTCGCGGCGAGCTCGAAGGCAAGCCTGGCCAGACGTTGTTACTGCACCATGTGCCGAACATCCTGTCTGAGCGCATTCTGCTCATCGGCTGTGGTAAAGAGCGCGAACTGGATGAACGTCAGTATAAACAAGTTATTCAGAAAACCATTAATACTCTGAATGACACTGGCTCGATGGAAGCCGTCTGCTTCCTGACCGAACTGCACGTTAAAGGGCGCAACAACTACTGGAAAGTTCGCCAGGCCGTTGAAACCGCCAAAGAGACGCTGTACAGCTTCGATCAGTTGAAGACCAACAAAAGCGAGCCACGTCGCCCGCTGCGTAAAATGGTCTTTAACGTGCCGACTCGCCGCGAGCTCACCAGCGGCGAACGCGCCATTCAACATGGCCTGGCGATCGCCGCCGGTATCAAAGCGGCGAAAGATCTCGGCAATATGCCGCCGAATATCTGTAACGCGGCTTACCTTGCTTCCCAGGCGCGCCAGTTGGCCGACACTTACAGCAAGAACGTCATCACCCGCGTGATCGGCGAGCAGCAGATGCGCGAGCTGGGGATGAACTCCTATCTCGCCGTCGGCAACGGCTCGCAGAACGAGTCGCTGATGTCGGTCATCGAGTATAAAGGCAACCCGTCTGAAGACGCGCGCCCTATCGTGCTGGTCGGTAAAGGCCTGACCTTCGACTCCGGCGGTATCTCCATCAAGCCTGCCGAAGGCATGGACGAGATGAAGTACGATATGTGCGGCGCGGCGGCGGTCTACGGCGTAATGCGAATGGTTGCCGAGCTGCAGCTGCCGCTAAACGTCATCGGCGTGCTGGCAGGCTGTGAAAATATGCCTGGCGGTCGCGCGTATCGCCCGGGCGATGTTCTGACCACCATGTCCGGGCAGACCGTTGAAGTACTGAATACCGACGCCGAAGGCCGTCTGGTATTGTGCGATGTGCTGACCTACGTTGAGCGCTTCGAGCCGGAAGCGGTTATCGATGTGGCGACGCTGACCGGCGCCTGCGTGATTGCCCTCGGCCATCACATCACCGGCCTGATGTCGAACCATAACCCGCTGGCTCATGAGCTGATCGGCGCCTCCGAACTGGCCGGCGACCGCGCATGGCGTCTGCCGCTGGCCGACGAGTTCCAGGATCAGCTGGAGTCCAACTTTGCGGATATGGCCAACATCGGCGGCCGTCCTGGCGGCGCGATTACCGCTGGCTGCTTCCTGTCACGCTTCACTCGCAAGTACAACTGGGCGCACCTCGACATCGCCGGTACCGCCTGGCGTTCCGGGAAAGCCAAAGGCGCGACCGGCCGCCCGGTGGCGCTGCTGTCGCAGTTCCTGCTCAATCGTGCGGGTTTTAACGGCGAAGAGTGATTGCCGTCTGATGCCCGGTGGCGCTACGCTTACCGGGCCTACGGAAAAATGCCGTATGTAGGCCGGGTAAGCGTAGCGCCACCCGGCTTTGCATTTAAATCCACAACAAGAAGCCCCATATATGAAAAACGCAACGTTCTATCTTCTGGACAATGACACCATCGTCGACGAGCTCAGCGCCGTCGAGCAGCTGGTGTGTGAAATTGCCGCAGAACGTTGGCGCAACGGCAAGCGCGTCCTGATCGCCTGTGAAGATGAACAGCAGGCTATTCGCCTCGACGAAGCGCTGTGGACGCGGCCGCCGGAGAGCTTTGTGCCGCATAACCTGGCGGGCGAAGGCCCGAGAGGCGGCGCGCCGGTAGAAATTGCCTGGCCGCAAAAACGCAACAGCAGCCCGCGGGATATTCTTATCAGCCTGCGGCTAAACTTTGCAGATTTTGCCACCGCTTTCACAGAAGTGATAGACTTTGTCCCTTACGAAGATTCTCTGAAACAACTGGCGCGCGAACGCTATAAAGCGTACCGCATGGCTGGTTTCAACCTGAACACGGCAACCTGGAAATAATGGAAAAGACATACAACCCACAAGATATCGAACAGCCGCTTTACGAGCACTGGGAAAAGCAGGGCTATTTCAAACCGAATGGTGATGAAAGCCAGGAGAGCTTCTGCATCATGATCCCGCCGCCGAACGTCACCGGCAGTTTGCATATGGGTCATGCCTTCCAGCAAACCATCATGGATACCATGATTCGCTACCAGCGCATGCAGGGTAAAAACACCCTGTGGCAGGCCGGTACCGACCACGCGGGTATCGCTACCCAAATGGTGGTTGAGCGTAAGATTGCCGCTGAAGAAGGTAAAACCCGCCACGACTACGGCCGCGATGCCTTCATCGATAAAATCTGGCAGTGGAAAGCGGAATCCGGCGGCACCATTACCCGCCAGATGCGCCGCCTCGGCAACTCCGTCGACTGGGAGCGCGAGCGCTTCACGATGGATGAAGGCCTGTCCAACGCGGTAAAAGAAGTCTTCGTTCGCCTGTACAAAGAAGACCTGATTTATCGCGGCAAGCGCCTGGTCAACTGGGACCCGAAACTGCGCACCGCCATCTCTGACCTGGAAGTAGAGAACCGCGAATCGAAAGGTTCCATGTGGCACATCCGCTATCCGCTGGCCGATGGCGCGAAAACCGCTGACGGTAAAGATTACCTGGTGGTCGCCACCACCCGTCCGGAAACCCTGTTGGGCGATACCGGCGTGGCCGTTAACCCGGAAGATCCGCGTTACAAAGACCTGATCGGTAAATTCGTGGTGCTGCCGCTGGTTAACCGCCGCATTCCAATTGTTGGCGACGAACACGCCGACATGGAAAAAGGCACCGGCTGCGTGAAAATCACCCCGGCGCACGACTTTAACGACTACGAAGTTGGCCGCCGTCATCAGCTGCCGATGATTAATATTTTGACCTTTGATGGCGACATCCGCGAAAGCGCGGAAGTCTACGATACCAAAGGCAACGAATCCGACGTCTATTCCAACGAGATCCCGGCTGAATTCCAGAAGATGGAGCGTTTTGCCGCGCGTAAAGCGATGGTTGCCGCCGTCGACGCGTTGGGCCTGCTGGAAGAGATCAAACCGCACGACCTGACCGTGCCTTACGGCGACCGCGGCGGTGTGGTTATCGAACCGATGCTGACCGACCAGTGGTACGTGCGTGCGGACGTGCTGGCCAAGCCGGCAGTCGAAGCCGTTGAGAATGGCGACATTCAGTTCGTGCCGAAGCAGTACGAAAACATGTACTTCTCCTGGATGCGCGATATTCAGGACTGGTGTATTTCCCGTCAGCTGTGGTGGGGTCACCGCATCCCGGCATGGTACGACGATCAGGGCAACGTCTACGTTGGCCGCACCGAAGACGAAGTACGCCAGGAAAATAATCTCGGCGCCGACGTCGCGCTGCGTCAGGATGAAGACGTTCTGGATACCTGGTTCTCTTCCGCGCTGTGGACCTTCTCCACCCTCGGCTGGCCGGAAAACACCGACGCGCTGCGTCAGTTCCACCCGACCAGCGTGATGGTGTCCGGCTTCGACATTATCTTCTTCTGGATCGCCCGCATGATCATGATGACCATGCACTTCATCAAAGATGAAAACGGCAAGCCGCAGGTTCCGTTTAAGACCGTCTACATGACCGGCCTTATCCGCGACGACGAAGGCCAGAAGATGTCCAAATCCAAGGGTAACGTCATTGACCCGCTGGATATGGTTGACGGCATCACCCTGCCGGAGCTGCTGGAGAAACGTACCGGCAACATGATGCAGCCGCAGCTGGCGGAAAAAATCCGTAAGCGCACCGAGAAACAGTTCCCGAACGGTATCGAGCCGCACGGCACCGACGCCCTGCGTTTCACCCTGGCGGCGCTGGCCTCTACCGGCCGCGACATCAACTGGGATATGAAGCGTCTGGAAGGTTACCGTAACTTCTGCAACAAGCTGTGGAACGCCAGCCGCTTCGTACTGATGAATACCGAAGATCAAGATTGCGGTTTCAACGGCGGCGAGATGGTGCTGTCCCTGGCCGACCGCTGGATCCTGGCTGAATTCAACCAGACCGTGAAAGCGTACCGCGAAGCGCTGGATAACTTCCGCTTCGATATCGCCGCGGGCATCCTGTATGAATTTACCTGGAACCAGTTCTGCGACTGGTATCTCGAACTGACCAAGCCGGTCATGAACGGTGGCAGCGAGGCAGAGCTGCGCGGTACTCGTCATACTCTGGTGACCGTGCTGGAAGGTCTGCTGCGCCTGGCGCACCCGATTATTCCTTTCATCACCGAGACCATCTGGCAGCGCGTGAAAGTAATCTGCGGTATCACCGCCGATACCATCATGCTGCAGCCGTTCCCGCAGTACGAGGCTTCTCAGGTTGATGAAGCGGCGCTAGCCGACACCGAATGGCTGAAGCAGGCGATCGTCGCCGTACGTAACATCCGTGCGGAGATGAACATCGCTCCGGGGAAACCGCTGGAACTGCTGCTGCGCGGCTGCAGCAAAGATGCCGAGCGTCGTGTTAACGACAACCGCAGCTTCCTGCTGAACCTGGCGCGTCTGGAAAGCATCACCGTGCTGCCTGCCGATGATAAAGGTCCGGTTTCTGTGACCAAGATTATCGACGGCGCCGAGCTGCTGATCCCGATGGCGGGTCTTATCGACAAAGAAGCCGAGCTGGCGCGTCTGGCAAAAGAAGTGGCGAAAGTCGAAGCGGAAATCGGCCGTATCGAAAGCAAGCTGTCCAACGAAGGTTTTGTGGCCCGCGCGCCGGAAGCGGTAATCGCTAAAGAGCGCGAGAAGCTCGAAGGCTACGCGGAAGCGAAAGCGAAACTGATTGAACAGCAGGCGGTGATCGCCGCGCTGTAATCCTCCCGCCCCTTATCCCATCCGGTAAGGGGCGTTATTTTATGAAAGATCCTCGCTTGCACTCTCCCCGCCCGCAGTGTTATTAACAACATCATCCGTCATTATTATGTAATGAGTCTTCAAATGAATACGAGCGCAACCCTAACGCTATCCCTGCGCCGCATCACGGCCACTGATAATCCGGCGATTGCCAATGTTATCCGCCAGGTCTCCGCGGAATACGGTCTGACCGCCGATAAAGGCTATACGGTCGCTGACCCGAATCTGGATGAACTCTATGAGCTCTATAGCCAACCTGGCTCCGCTTATTGGGTGGTTGAGCAAAATGGCGAAGTGGTCGGCGGCGGCGGCGTGGCGCCGCTCTCGTGTAGCGAGTCCGATATCTGTGAGCTACAGAAAATGTACTTTATGTCCTCGGCGCGCGGCAAAGGGCTGGCGAAAAAGCTGGCGCTGATGGCGATGGATTACGCCCGCGAGCAGGGTTTTAAACGCTGCTATCTGGAAACCACCGCTTTTTTGAAAGAAGCGATTGGCTTGTATGAGCATCTCGGGTTTGAGCATATTGACGAGCCGCTGGGCTGCACCGGCCACGTCGATTGTGAAGTGCGGATGTTGAAAACGCTGTAACGCCTCGCTACCGTGGGCCTCCCCGGTAGCGCTGCGCTTACCGGGGCTACAGGGGCCGAATACCGCGGGCTACGGCGCCGTCGGTACGCCGCTGTGGAAGCGGAACTCGGGCTCCGGGCGGAGGATCAATGCCGCTTCCGCCTCGCCAAGCTGACGTACGCGCTCGCTGATATCTCCCCCCGCTATCTTCTGCGCCAGGTCCAGGTAATCCTGATAATGCCGGGCCTCGGAGCGCAGCAACGACAGATAAAACTTCTGTAAATCATCATCCAGCCACGGCGCCAGCGCGGCAAATCGCTCGCAGGAGCGCGCTTCGATATAAGCGCCGCAAATCAGCTTATCGATTAGCATCACCGGCTCATGGGATCGCACCTCCCGGCGCATACCGCGGGCATAGTTGCTGGCGGTGATTTTGACGTAAGGGATATCCCGCGCCAGCATGATCTCACGCACCTGCCAGAAGTGGTGCAGCTCCTCTTTGATAAGCAGAATCATGCTGTCGAGCAACTGGCTGCCCCACGGGTCGTTGGTTCGCGGCATGGCGCTTTTGTTGATCCGTTTATGCAGAGCGACAAAATCCGGCTCCGGCCCACGGCGATAGGTAAAGTCTTCGTACGGTTTCAGGCATTCCAGTAGCTCGTCGGCGCCATCTTTATCGGCGACGTAGCGGCGTACCAGCAGCATGGCGTTTTGCGCCGCTTTCAGCTCGCATACCATATGGTCGGTCAACAGCAGCGGCAGGTTGTCCGGTTTACGGGCTTCGTCAATCCACTCCTGCGGCGTTGGGCAGTGCAGGAATGCTAAAATCGGGGAAAGTATTTGCGGGTAATCCATTGAAGCTCCAGGCTATACCCTAATCAGGACGGGTATATACGGCGGCAGACGCCGCCGTATCCGTTGACGACTTAGTGGCGTACGCCGTTATCGTCTTCGTCAATTAAATCTTCGTCATCTTCGCCGTCATCGTCTTCGCCGTTCGGGTCTTCGTAGTAGGTACCCCAACCGTCGTACTCGACGTTGAATTTTTCCGCCAGGTTCATCAGCTGTTCAACCTGGGCGTCGATCAGATCGGCGTTGAGCGCGCTTTCGCTCAGGATATCGCAGCAGATCACCACTTCGCCTTCTTCGACTTCCAGCTCTTCCGGCTCGGTGACTTCATAACCCATCTTGAAGGCCTCTACCGCCACTTTTTCCAACGTTTCGAAATCGTCGGCAGAGAGATGATGCTCAATGGTATACAGCGCGTCCGGATCGCTGCCATCTTCCAGCAGCTCTTCGATAATCAGACGCGTTTCCTCACGCTGTTCTTCCAGTAGTTCCGGGTTTGCCATGGCTCGTTCCTCATAATGTGCGGCAGATACTCCTATTGTCACATACCGCCGTGATTGCCTCCACCTTCTGTGTAAAAGATTTCTAACTCGGGGTTGCAAATGAATATTCATACATATAAAGTGAATTTTAATTCAATAGTGGCATTTGCCAGGTGAGGGAATTATGTCCGCGTTATATCAGAAGCATTTCTTGAGATTACTGGATTTTACTGCTGCAGAAATTACCGGCCTTGTCGACCTGGCCGCGCAATTAAAAGCCGATAAGAAAAACGGTATCGAGGCCCAGAAACTGAAGGGCAAAAACATCGCGCTCATCTTCGAAAAAGACTCAACCCGCACACGATGCTCTTTCGAAGTTGCCGCTTACGACCAGGGCGCCCGCGTGACCTATCTCGGTTCCAGCGGAAGCCAAATCGGCCACAAAGAATCCATGAAAGATACCGCCCGCGTGCTGGGTCGCATGTATGACGGTATTCAGTATCGCGGCTACGGCCAGGAGCTGGTGGAAACCCTGGCGGAATATGCCGGCGTGCCGGTATGGAACGGCCTGACCGATGAATTCCACCCGACACAGCTACTGGCCGACCTGCTGACCATGCAAGAGCACCTGCCGGGTAAGGCATTTAATGAAATGACGCTGGTCTACGCCGGCGACGCGCGTAACAACATGGGTAATTCCATGCTGGAAGCCGCCGCGCTGACCGGGCTGGACCTGCGCCTGGTGGCGCCGAAAGCCTGCTGGCCGGAAGAGGGTTTAGTGGCGGAATGCACTGCGCTGGCGAAAAAGCACGGCGGCAATATTACCCTGACGGAAGATATCGCCGCGGGCGTAAAAGGCGCCGATTTCATTTATACCGACGTGTGGGTATCGATGGGCGAGGCGAAAGAGAAATGGGCGGAGCGTATCGCCCTGCTGCGCGGCTATCAGGTGAATAAAGCCATGCTGCAATTAACCGGCAACCCGCAGGTGAAATTCCTGCATTGTCTGCCCGCGTTCCACGATGACCAGACCATTCTCGGCAAACAGATGGCGGCGGAGTATGGACTGCACGGCGGTATGGAAGTGACCGATGAAGTCTTTGAATCCCCAGCGAGCATCGTCTTCGATCAGGCGGAAAACCGTATGCACACCATCAAAGCGGTGATGGTGGCGACGCTTGGAAAATAACCATTAATCACGGTAGGTTCCCGGATAGCGCGCTACGCGTATCCGGGCTAACCGTTTTAAGCCATCAACACCTTCACCACCGCTTTGCGCACCTTCGCCGGCGCCCCGACCGCACAGAGCGGTTTATGCACTTCGCCTGGATAAAACACTACAAAATCGCCCTCGTTAAGGATAACGGTTTTCTCCTGCGCGCCCTCGGCGAGGAAGGCGATGTCTTTGTCCGCCAGCCAGTCAGTCTGCGGCTCGCCTGCCGGTAAGGTGCTGAAGGTCATCCCTTCCTGACCGCGAAGTACAATCTGGATATCCAGATAGCGGGCGTGATACTCGGCGCGACGCTCGGCCTGCGCTTCGGTGCTGTCTTCAGAAATCAGATAGAACAGATTATTGCCGTCGATGTCGTGCTTGCCGAGCGGCGTCGACTCGCTAACGTGGGCTTTAACATGCTCAATCGCCTGACGCAGCGCGTCCGGCAGCCAGGATTGCAGATGATGAATATTGCCGATAATCATAGTAGCCCTCAAATATAAAACAGCTTTTCATTTTTGTTTTATACGCTGCTTACCACTACCAGACCACATTTTTATCGCGGTTTTTTGCGCTGGCGCAGCCTTCGCAGGCAAACGTTTCCCTAATTGTGGATTAATCGCTTGATTGCTCATCAAAGCTGCGTATAATGCCAGCCGTTTTGCCGGGAGGAAATATGGTCAATTGCGTACGACATTGCTGTGTCTTACCGCGTCTGAAAGCAGGCGCTGGCCTGGCGTTTTTCTTTCCGTTGCTCAATGAATTCTCGAAGCCCCTTATTTAAGGGGCTTTTTTTTTGCTCAGGCGTCAGGAGATAAGCATGGCTAACCCGCTATATCAAAAACATATCATTTCCATAAACGATCTCAGCCGCGAAGACCTCGAACTGGTGCTGGCGACAGCCGCAAAACTGAAAGCCAATCCGCAACCCGAGCTGCTGAAGCATAAGGTTATCGCCAGCTGTTTCTTTGAAGCCTCCACCCGTACTCGCCTCTCTTTTGAAACCTCCATGCATCGCCTCGGCGCCAGCGTGGTCGGCTTCTCCGACAGCAGCAACACCTCGCTCGGTAAGAAAGGCGAAACCCTGGCCGACACCATTTCGGTTATCAGCACCTACGTCGATGCTATCGTGATGCGCCATCCGCAAGAAGGCGCCGCGCGTCTGGCAACCGAATTCTCCGGCGGCGTGCCGATTCTCAACGCCGGCGACGGCGCCAATCAGCATCCAACGCAAACCCTGCTCGACCTGTTCACCATTCAGGAAACTCAGGGCCGCCTTGAGAACCTCAATGTCGCGATGGTCGGCGACCTGAAATATGGCCGTACCGTACACTCGCTGACCCAGGCGCTGGCCAAATTCAACGGCAACCGCTTTTACTTCATCGCCCCGGACGCGCTGGCGATGCCGCAGTACATTCTCGATATGCTGGATGAAAAAGGCATCGCCTGGAGCCTGCATAGCGCCATCGACGAAGTGATGGCAGAGGTCGATATTCTGTATATGACTCGCGTGCAGAAAGAGCGCCTTGACCCATCGGAATACGCCAACGTGAAGGCGCAGTTCGTGCTGCGCGCCGCGGATCTCGAAGGCGCCCGCGTCAACATGAAGGTGCTGCACCCGCTGCCGCGCGTTGATGAAATCACCACCGACGTCGATAAAACGCCGCACGCCTGGTACTTCCAGCAGGCCGGTAACGGCATCTTCGCCCGCCAGGCGTTACTGGCACTGGTATTGAATAGCGAGCTGGCACAATAAGGGGGAATGAGAGATGACACACGACAATAAACTGCAAGTAGAAGCCATTAAACGCGGGACCGTGATCGACCATATCCCGGCCCAGGTCGGCTTCAAGTTGTTGACCCTGTTCAAGCTGACCGAAACCGACCAGCGCATCACCATCGGCCTGAACCTGCCGTCCGGCGAGATGGGCCGTAAAGATTTGATTAAAATCGAGAACACCTTCCTGACCGATGAGCAGGTCAATCAGCTGGCGCTGTATGCGCCGGACGCAACGGTTAACCGTATTGATGATTACGAAGTGGTGGGCAAATCCCGCCCGAGCCTGCCGGAGCGCATCAATAGCGTGCTGGTCTGCCCGAACAGCAACTGCATCAGTCACGCTGAGCCGGTTTCGTCGAGTTTCGCAGTGAAAAAACGCGCCGATGACATCGCACTCAAATGCAAATACTGTGAAAAAGAGTTTTCCCATTATGTGGTGCTGGCCAACTAATTGCGGTTGGTATTAATACCGGCCCTCCCTATAATGGCTACGACCTAATTACTGCAGTTCATCTGGAGATATTATGAGCAAAACTATTGCGACGGAAAAGGCACCAGCAGCTATCGGCCCATATGTACAAGGTGTTGATCTGGGTAGCATGATCATCACTTCCGGCCAGATCCCAGTAGACCCGAAAACCGGCAGCGTGCCGGAAGATGTCGCCGCGCAGGCGCGTCAGTCCCTGGACAACGTAAAAGCTATCGTTGAAGCCGCTGGCCTGAAAGTGGGCGATATCGTGAAAACCACCGTTTTCGTGAAAGATCTGAACGATTTCGCCACCGTGAATGCCGCGTATGAAGCGTTCTTCACCGAGCATAACGCCACTTTCCCGGCGCGTTCCTGCGTAGAAGTCGCGCGTCTGCCGAAAGACGTGAAGATTGAGATTGAAGCTATCGCGATCCGTCGCTAAGCGCTTCTCTGCCCTCACCCCAGGCGCTTGCGCCATCCGCGGGGTGAGGGAAATGCCCTATTTTATCTTCGTTGCCCGCAGCAGTTTCTCCAGCGGATAGACCGCCGCAATCACCAGCTCATCCTGGGTTTTCGCCGCCGTATCCAGCTGCGCCTGGATTGAGACGTACTCTTTATCGTCCAGCGTTCCCTGCCGCGCCACCAGATCGGTCAAGCGCAGCCCGAGGCTCGCCAGCTTATCAACCTGCTGCACCACCGGTTTAATCGCCGCCAGCTGATAGTTATTGTCGGTCAGCGCCAGCGCATCGCCGCTGTTGTTCTGCCAGCGGGTAAAGACGTGGCGCAGCGCATCGGCGCTCTCAGTATCCTCGGCATCGCTGATCAGCCGCTCCGCCCACTGGTTCAGGCTGCGTACGGTGTCACTCTCAGCCGGTAACGCATCGGCCAACCGGTTAAGCGGTTCAAATTGATGGTAATTGTTCGCCTGGAACTTGAGATGCTGACGGGTGTAGTAATGCGCCGGCTCCAGCGCCTCGGCGAGGATCTGCAACGCCAGCGTATGGCTGCTGTTCGCCAGGCGGGTGAACTGCTCCAGCTGCTGAGTGTGCTGCTGCAGGCCGACGGAGACCGTTGACCAACTGTCCATCGCCTGCAGGCGCTGATACATATTGTCGCTGTCTTTGACGTCTTCGGCCGACCACAGCCGCTCCGCCACCGCAAAAGCCCGAGGCCACAGCTTGATATCGATGACCGGCGCGGCGACGTTTTCCGCCCACAGCGCCGCCTCGCCGCCCAGCAGATTCTTCTGTTGCTGCGCGTCGGGCAGCGTCGGCTGAATGCCCTGCGGTACGGCATCCAGCCGCTTGCCGTCAATGGGATAACGGGTGTTGCCAAGCAGGAAGTAGCCTGCGAGCTTGTCGTCGTTAATGGTTAGCACCGGGCGGGTCTCGCCCATCCAGGTATCGATGCGGAACGTGACCTGATTGTCGCCGAGCCATTCAATCTCCTGCACGGCACGCCGTGATTTCCCTTTAAAATCAATAAATCCACGCCAGCCACTATCGCCTTTTACCAGCGTAAAGCTGCCCTCAACCGCGCTGCCCTTCAGGCGCGGCATCGAAAACTGCCAGCTCTGGGCGCTGTCGTTATCGGTAATCGTATCCACACCGTTAAGCCCCTGCGGGATAATCTCATTACGATAGTGATAGGCGGTGTACTGCGGCTGGTCGAGGTAAAAACCGGTGGAGAGAATGCCGCGATAGCCGTGTTTGGCGACGTCGCCTAATGCGTCCTGCCCCTGCCAGGACTGAATCAGAATGCTCTTCGGTAAATCAGGGTGGTAGATTTCATCCCAGCCGACCATCTGCCGGTGATGTTTTTCGAGTAACGTCTCCAGGCGCCGGTTGAAGTACGCCTGTAGCGCGTGGCTGTCCGCCAGCCCCTTCTCTTTGAGGAATTTCTGAATGGCCGGATTGGCGCGCCACTGGCTATCATCGACTTCATCACCGCCGATATGCAGATACGGATCGGGGAAGATAGCCGCCAGTTCGCTGACCATCGCCTCGGCAAACGCGTAGGTGGCCTCTTTTGTTGGGTCGAGAACCGGTTTCAGCACACCCCAGTGGCGCTCCATCGCGTAAGGCCCCGGCGCGCTCATCAGCTCCGGATAAGCCACGGCGATCGCCGAGGCGTGGCCCGGCATATCGATTTCCGGCACCACGCGAATACCGCGTTCGGCGGCATAGCGCACAATGTCTTTCATCTGCGCCTGGGTATAAAACAGGCCGTCGCTGGCCTGCTGCTGCAGCTTCGGATAGCGGCTGGAGGCGAAGCGCCAGCCCTGATCGTCGGTCAGATGCCAGTGCAGTACGTTAAGCTTCGCCGCCGCCATACCATCAATCTGCCGCTTGATCGCCGACAGCGGCATAAAGTGACGGGCGGAATCCAGCAGCAGTCCACGCCACGGGAAGCGCGGCGCATCGTCAATGGCGACATAAGGAATGGTGGTGCCGTCAGGGCCGTTTTGTACCAGCTGTAGCAGCGTTTCCATGCCGCGCAGCGCGCCAAAACGCGTATTGGCTTTCAGGGTCGCGCCTTCGGCGTTAACGGTTAGCTGATAGCTTTCGTCGCTATCAGGCTGCGGCAGGAAAGGCACTTTCTTATTGACGATCACGTTAATGGTTGGGCTTTTTGCCGGCGCCGTCTGCGGCTGTAGCGTCCAGCCGGTTTGCCGCGCAACACGTTCACGCCAGCGGTTGGCCGCCTCGCCCAGATCGTCGCCGCTGACGTTGATCGTCAGCTGATTATTTAGCGCCAACGCCCCCTGCGCCTGCGGGCGCTCCACATGGGCGGGCCACGGCATCAGCGGCAGATCGCCTGCCGGAGCGGCAAGCGCCATGCTGCTCAGTAATATTCCGCTGGTCAGCAGACTGTAACGCACGGTGTTAATCATCAATGTTCCTTTTTATGACGGGCCAAAAAAAGCAAAACATTGGGTTAACATGCGCACAAAATTGCGTCAATACATGGCGATGACGGGCTTCACAACTTGATGAGATTTAAGAGAAATACCGGTAAGCCCCTCTGCCGAACGGCAAAGGGGCGAAACCGCTACTGCCAGCCGTAGCGGCGGCTGTAGAAGCCTTTAACGGTCTGGGTCAACACCATGTAACCCGCCAGAATCGCCACCAGCCATGGGAAATAGCTGAGCGGCAGCGCCTGCAGCTGCAGGTAGCCCGCCAGCGGCGAGAACGGCAGCGCGATCCCCACCGCCATCACCAGCAGCGTCATCGCGAACAGCGGCCACGCGGCGCGGCTCTGGACGAACGGAATGCGGCGGGTACGAATCATATGCACAATCAGCGTCTGCGACAGCAGCCCTTCAATGAACCAACCGGACTGGAACAGGGTCTGCATCTCGACGCTGTTGGCGTGGAACACCCACCACATCAGGCCAAAGGTGAGGATATCGAAAATCGAGCTGATCGGCCCGAAGAAGACCATAAAACGCCCGAGATCGGCCGGATTCCAGCGCTGCGGTTTACGGATCTGCTCATCGTCGACGTTATCAAACGGAATCGCCACCTGGGAGACATCGTACAGCAGGTTCTGAATCAACAGGTGCAGCGGCAGCATCGGCAGGAACGGCAGGAAGGCGCTGGCCACCAGCACGCTGAAGACGTTGCCGAAGTTGGAGCTGGCGGTCATTTTGATGTACTTGAGCATGTTGGCGAAGGTGCGGCGGCCTTCGATAACCCCCTCCTCCAGTACCATCAGGCTTTTTTCCAGCAGAATGATATCCGCCGCCTCGCGGGCGATATCCACCGCCCCGTCAACGGAAATGCCAATATCCGCCGCGCGTAGCGCCGGGGCGTCGTTAATACCGTCACCCATAAAGCCCACCACGTGACCTTCGCGTTTCAGCAGCGTCACGATGCGCTCTTTATGCAGCGGCGCCAGGCGCGCGAACAGCGTGGTGCGTTTCGCCAGCGCTGCCAGTTCGTCGTCGCTCATGGCTTCAATCTGGCTGCCAATTACCACTTCGCCCGCATCCAGCCCCACTTCATGACACACTTTCGCCGCCACCAGTTCGCTGTCGCCGGTGAGGATTTTTACCGTAATGCCGCTGGCCTTTAACGCTTTCAGCGCCGGGGCGGTGGTCTCTTTCGGCGGATCGAGGAAGGCGATGTAGCCTTCGAGGATCAGGTCGGACTCATCCGCACGCTGATAGTCGCCTTCCCGCGCCGGCAGATATTTGGTCGCCACCGCCACCACCCGCAGCCCCTGACGGTTCAGGGTATCGGTCACCCGGCGGATACGGCGCAGCATGGTGTCGTCCAACGGTACGATTTCACCGTTGTAGCGCACCTGAGTTGAGACGTTGAGGATCTCCTGCAGCGCCCCTTTACAGATCAGCTGATGCGCGTCGTCCTGCTCTTTTACCACCACCGACATGCGGCGGCGTTCGAAGTCGAACGGGATCTCATCCACCTTCTGCCAGCGCTCCGCGAGACCGCGAGCGGCATCCAGCTCCACGCCTTCCAGCACCGCGGTGTCGAGCAGGTTTTTCAGCCCGGTCTGGTAATGGCTATTGAGCCAGGCGGTGTGCAGGACTCTCTCGCTGGATTTACCGGAAACATCGGTATGGTTCTCCAGCACGATTTTATCCTGGGTCAGGGTGCCGGTTTTATCGGTGCAGAGGATATCCATCGCGCCAAAGTTTTGAATGGCGTCGAGGTGTTTGACGATCACTTTTTGTTTTGACAGCTTCACCGCCCCGCGCGCCAGCGTCGAGGTGACGATCATCGGCAGCATCTCCGGCGTCAGGCCGACCGCCACCGACAGCGCGAACAGCGCCGCTTCCCACCAGTCGCCTTTGGTGTAGCCGTTGATCAACAGCACCACCGGCGCCATCACCAGCATAAAGCGGATCAGCAGCATGCTGACCCGGCTGATGCCTTTCTGGAAGGCGTTCGGCTCGCTTTCCTGCTCGCTGACGCGCCCGGCAAGCTGGCCGAACCAGGTGTTGCCGCCGGTGGCGTAGACGATAGCCTGCGCCGAGCCGCTCACCACGTTGGTCCCCATAAAGCACAGGGTGTCGCATTCCAGCGGATTGGTTTGTAGCGGATCGCGGGTGCGCGCGACTTTTTCAACCGGCAGCGATTCGCCGGTCAGCGAGGCCTGAGCGACAAACAGGTCGCGCGCCACAATGATGCGCAGGTCCGCCGGGATCATATCTCCCGCCGATAGCCTGACAATATCGCCCGGCACCAGTTGGTCGATGGGTAGTTCGAGCCAGCGGCTCTCGCCCTGTTCGTTGATGACCCGCAGCACCGTGGCGGTATTGCTGACCATCGCCTTCAGCGCATCCGCCGCTTTGGTCGAGCGCGCTTCCTGGATGAAGTTAAGCAGCGTCGAGATGCCGACCATCAGCGCGATAACGCCCGCGGCGAATAGATCTTCAGTGGAATAGGAGACGATGCCGAGCACCGTCAACAGCAGGTTGAACGGGTTGCGATAGCAGGTCCACAGATGAATCCACCACGGCGACGGCTTCTGTGCGGGGATTTGGTTATCGCCGTGCAGGGCGATTTTCGCCGCCACTTCGGAGTCGTTCAGCCCTTCAGGGTGGCTATCGAACGCGCGCCAGATCTCCTGCTCATCCATGGCCGCCACGTCCAGGCAGCGCTTGCCGAGTGAATCCGGGATCGGCGCGCTGGCCAGATTGCGGGCGTCGGGCAGCGGATCGCGCTGGATCAAACGATGTGGTAAATGGCGGCTAAGCTGCGCGAACAGCTGCCGGGTAAAATTTTTCAGCATAAACAGTCCCTCCGCGCTCGCGCGAGCGAACGCAGCGTTGCCAACAGGCGCGGCAAAGCCTTACCTGTCAGGCATTATTTTTATAGGGCAGGGACATCGTGGACGTCACTGCTTTACGCTTTCCGGTAAAGCAGTGCTAAACAGGCTTACCGGAAAGAAAGGTTGCTCCATCGAGGATGAGGAGTGGGATCGGGGTCCATAAAATTCTCCGGTAAGTGACTCAAGACGGCGCGGAGTATACCGCGACCAGGAAACTATTTGTGGCTATTATGGCTATCATACCGCCCGGCAACTAAACCAGACATCAACCAGTCTTTGCTCATTGAGGATTCGTTGAGTAGCATTAGACTCACTCAAATCGGACGACGGCGAGAACCTCGTATGCAAAACCGGCTAACAATCAAAGATATCGCCCGCTTAAGCGGCGTCGGAAAATCGACGGTGTCGCGCGTGCTGAATAACGAAAGCGGCGTCAGCGAGCGCACCCGCGAACGGGTGGAAGCGGTGATGCAGCAGCACGGTTTCTCCCCTTCCCGCTCCGCCCGCGCCATGCGTGGTCAGAGCGATAAGGTGGTGGCGATTATCGTCACGCGTCTGGATTCGCTGTCGGAAAATTTAGCGGTGCAGACCATGCTGCCCGCCTTTTATCAGCAGGGCTACGATCCGATCATGATGGAGAGCCAGTTTTCTCCGGCGCTGGTGGAAGAACATCTGGGCATGCTCGCCCGGCGCAATATCGACGGCGTGGTGCTGTTCGGCTTTACCGGTATTAGCGAGGAGATGCTTGCGCCGTGGCGCGAAACGCTGGTGCTGCTGGCGCGCGATGCCCCCGGCTTCGCTTCGGTGTGCTATGACGATCATGGCGCGATCGAGTTACTGATGCAGCGTCTCTATGAGCGCGGACACCGGCATATAAGCTTCCTCGGCGTGCCGCACAGCGACGTCACCACCGGGGAACGCCGTCATCAGGCGTATCTCGATTTCTGCGCGCAAAAGAAGCTCACGCCAACCGCTGCCCTGCCGGGGCTGGCGATGAAGCAGGGTTATGAAAGCGTCGCCAGCGTACTGACGCCCGAGACCCGCGCGCTGGTCTGCGCCACCGATACTCTCGCTCTCGGCGCCAGTAAATATCTACAGGAACAGCGTATCGACACGCTACAACTCGCCAGCGTCGGCAGCACGCCGCTGATGAAGTTTCTGCATCCAGAGATCCTCACCGTCGATCCCGGCTACGCCGAAGCCGGGCGCCAGGCGGCACAGCAGCTGATCGACCAGATCGCCGGCCATGCCGAACCCCGCCAAATCGTCATTCCCGCTGCCCTGAATTAATCTCGTTCGGGCGATTTATGTGATCTTCGCCGAGTTTCGGGAACGTTCCCATTTTGCATTGCCAACGGAACGGTTAGGATGCATGAAAGGTAAAAACGGCATCTCTCCCCTCTGTTTTTGAGGCTTCATCATGAGCAAAGTAAACCAGCAGGACATCGATAAACTGATCGAACTGGTGGGCGGGCGCGGCAACATTGCCACCGTCAGCCACTG
>OIEO01000027.1_pt1 | contig 147229 bp, 132 predicted proteins | sample 1581851 | NCBI WGS metagenome assembly OIEO01 (sample SAMN03281010, study PRJEB24777) | human gut metagenome | isolation source: fecal sample PR157 from 1 month old male Malay infant, caesarean delivered... | reverse complement strand
CACGTGACGCTCACGAGGGTCAGACACGTTCAAGCGGTGAACCCTATATCACGCACCCGGTAGCGGTGGCCTGCATTCTGGCCGAGATGAAACTCGACTACGAAACGCTGATGGCCGCGCTGCTGCATGATGTGATTGAAGATACCCCTGCCACCTACCAGGACATGGAACAGCTTTTTGGTAAAAGCGTCGCCGAACTGGTAGAGGGGGTGTCGAAACTTGATAAGCTCAAGTTCCGCGATAAGAAAGAGGCGCAAGCCGAAAACTTCCGCAAAATGATCATGGCGATGGTGCAGGATATCCGCGTCATCCTCATCAAGCTTGCCGACCGCACCCACAACATGCGCACCCTGGGCTCGCTACGCCCGGATAAACGCCGTCGCATCGCCCGCGAAACGCTGGAAATTTATAGCCCTCTGGCGCACCGTTTAGGTATCCATCACATTAAAACCGAGCTCGAAGAGCTGGGCTTTGAAGCGCTGTACCCTAACCGCTACCGCGTCATTAAAGAAGTGGTCAAAGCGGCGCGCGGCAACCGAAAAGAGATGATTCAGAAAATCCTCTCTGAGATCGAAGGGCGTTTACAGGAAGCAGGGATCCCCTGCCGCGTTAGCGGTCGCGAAAAGCATCTGTACTCTATTTACTGCAAAATGGTGCTCAAAGAGCAGCGTTTTCACTCGATTATGGACATCTACGCCTTCCGCGTTATCGTTCACGATCCCGATATCTGCTATCGCGTGCTGGGCCAAATGCACAGCCTCTACAAACCGCGTCCAGGCCGTTTCAAAGATTACATCGCCATTCCGAAAGCGAACGGCTATCAATCTTTGCACACCTCGATGATTGGCCCCCACGGCGTCCCGGTCGAGGTACAAATCCGTACCGAAGATATGGACCAGATGGCGGAGATGGGGGTTGCGGCGCACTGGGCTTATAAAGAGCACGGGGGCGAAAGCAGCACGACCGCGCAAATCCGCGCTCAGCGCTGGATGCAAAGCCTGCTGGAACTGCAGCAGAGCGCCGGTAGCTCGTTTGAATTTATCGAGAGCGTTAAATCCGATCTGTTCCCGGATGAGATTTACGTTTTCACCCCGGAAGGGCGCATTGTCGAACTGCCTGCCGGCGCCACGCCGGTGGACTTCGCCTACGCGGTGCATACCGATATCGGCCATGCCTGCGTCGGCGCGCGCGTCGACCGTCAGCCCTATCCGCTGTCGCAACCACTCTCCAGCGGCCAGACTGTCGAAATCATTACCGCGCCGGGCGCGCGTCCGAATGCCGCATGGCTGAACTTTGTCGTCAGCTCGAAAGCGCGCGCCAAGATCCGCCAACTGCTGAAGAACCTTAAGCGCGACGATTCCGTCAGCCTTGGCCGCCGATTGCTCAACCACGCGTTAGGCGGCAGCCGCAAGCTGGCAGAAATCCCGCCGGAGAACATCCAGCGCGAACTTGACCGCATGAAGCTTGCCACGCTTGACGATCTGCTGGCGGAAATCGGTCTCGGTAACGCGATGAGCGTGGTGGTGGCGAAAAACCTGCAGCAGGGCGAAGCCTCTGCCGCACCGGTGCCGGCCAACGCGTCGAATCACGGCCATCTGCCGATCAAGGGCGCCGACGGCGTGCTGATTACTTTCGCCAAGTGCTGTCGTCCGATTCCGGGGGATCCGATCATCGCCCACGTCAGCCCAGGCAAAGGGTTGGTTATCCACCATGAATCCTGTCGTAACATCCGCGGCTACCAGAAAGAGCCTGAGAAGTTTATGGCGGTCGAATGGGATAAAGAAACTGCGCAGGAATTTATCGCCGAAATTAAGGTGGATATGTTCAACCACCAGGGCGCGCTGGCTAACCTGACGGCCGCAATCAACACCGCGTCTTCCAATATTCAGAGCCTGAATACGGAAGAAAAAGATGGCCGCGTTTACAGCGCCTTTATCCGCCTGACCGCGCGCGATCGCGTGCATCTGGCGAATATCATGCGCAAAATTCGCGTCATGCCGGACGTGATTAAAGTCACTCGTAACCGAAATTAGCTTTTACAAAAATCGAATCCCCAGGAAGGTACTGAAGTACGTGACTGGGGGTGAGTGAGTGCAGCTAACGCCGAGGCAGTTCGAAGGATTAAGTAGAATGAATTCACAGCGTTATGCGCGTATCTGCGAGATGCTCGCCAGGCGTCAGCCTGATCTGACGGTCTGCATGGAGCAGGTCCATAAACCCCATAACGTCTCTGCGGTCATCCGCACCGCAGACGCCATCGGCGTACACGAAGTACACGCCATCTGGCCTGGCAGCCGTATGCGCACCATGGCCTCTGCCGCCGCCGGCAGCAATAGTTGGGTGCAGGTGAAAACACACCGCACTATCGGCGATGCCGTCAGCCACTTAAAAGGCCGGGGCATGCAAATCCTCGCGACGCACCTTTCCGACAAAGCCATCGATTTTCGCGAAATCGACTATACGCGCCCGACCTGCATCCTGATGGGCCAGGAGAAAACCGGCATCACCCAGGAAGCGCTGGCGCTGGCAGACCAGGACATCATTATCCCTATGGTCGGTATGGTGCAGTCGCTGAACGTCTCCGTCGCCTCCGCGTTGATCCTTTACGAAGCGCAGCGTCAGCGGCAGAACGCTGGAATGTACCAACGCGCCAATAGCATGCTGCCGCCTGAAGAGCAGCAGCGGCTGCTATTTGAAGGCGGTTACCCGGTGCTGGCGCGCGTCGCCAAACAAAAAGGGCTGCCTTATCCCCACGTCAACGAGCAGGGTGAAGTCGAAGCCGATGCCTCGTGGTGGGCAACGATGCAGGCGGCGAGGTAAATCCAATGTCAGGCCGCCTGTTAGATGCCGTCCCGCTCAACTCGCTGACCGGCGTTGGCGCCGCACAGAGCAGCAAACTGGCGAAAATCGGTCTGCATACGGTTCAGGACCTGCTACTTCACCTGCCGCTACGCTATGAAGACCGGACTCACCTGTACCAAATCGGCGAACTGCTGCCGGGCGTCTACGCAACCGTAGAGGGTGAAGTGCTCAACAGCAATATCACCTTCGGCGGCCGCCGGATGATGACCTGTCAGATCAGCGACGGCTCCGGCATCCTGACCATGCGTTTTTTCAACTTCAACGCGGCGATGAAAAACAGCCTGGCGACCGGTCGTCGCGTGCTGGCCTACGGCGAAGCTAAACGCGGTAAGTTTGGCGCCGAGATGATCCACCCGGAATATCGCGTACAGGGTGATATGAGTACCCCGGAGCTGCAGGAAACCCTCACTCCGGTCTACCCAACCACTGAAGGCATTAAGCAGGCGACGCTGCGCAAACTCACCGATCAGGCGCTTGAGCTGCTGGAAACCTGCGCGATTAGCGAACTGCTGCCGCCGGAGTTGGCGCAGGGGATGATGAGCCTGCCGGAGGCGCTGCGTACGCTGCACCGCCCGCCTCCGTCGCTACAGCTCAGCGAGCTGGAGAGCGGTAAACATCCGGCACAGCAGCGTCTTATCCTGGAAGAGTTGCTGGCGCATAATCTCAGCATGCTGGCGCTTCGCGCCGGCGCCCAGCGCTACCATGCGCTGCCGCTCAGCGCCAACGACACGCTGAAAACCCAGCTTCTGGCTTCCCTGCCCTTTAAACCAACGGGCGCACAGGCACGCGTCACCGCGGAGATCGAACGCGATATGGCGCTGGACGTGCCGATGATGCGCCTGGTGCAGGGTGACGTTGGATCCGGTAAAACGCTGGTTGCCGCGCTGGCCGCCTTGCGCGCTATCGCCCATGGTAAGCAGGTGGCGCTGATGGCGCCGACCGAACTGCTCGCCGAGCAGCACGCCAATAATTTCCGCAGCTGGTTCGCGCCGCTGGGCATTGAAGTTGGCTGGCTGGCTGGCAAACAGAAAGGCAAAGCGCGCCAGGCGCAGCAGGAAGCCATCGCCAACGGCGAAGTGCAGATGATTGTCGGCACCCACGCCATTTTTCAGGAGCAGGTGCAGTTTAACGGCCTGGCGCTGGTGATTATCGACGAACAGCACCGCTTTGGCGTTCATCAACGCCTGGCTCTGTGGGAAAAGGGCCAGCAGCAGGGCTTCCACCCGCATCAGCTGATCATGACCGCAACACCGATTCCGCGCACCCTGGCGATGACCGCTTATGCCGATCTCGATACCTCGGTTATCGATGAGCTGCCGCCGGGCCGTACCCCGGTAACGACCGTCGCTATCCCGGACACGCGCCGCAGCGACATTATCGACCGCGTACGTAACGCCTGCACCCAGGAAGGTCGCCAGGCCTATTGGGTCTGTACGTTGATTGAAGAGTCCGATCTGCTGGAAGCCCAGGCGGCGGAAGCCACCTGGGAAGAGCTCAAACTGGCGCTGCCGGAACTTAATATCGGCCTCGTCCACGGGCGGATGAAACCAGCGGAAAAGCAGACAGTGATGCAGGCCTTCAAGCAGGGCGAGATGCACCTGCTGGTCGCCACCACGGTGATTGAAGTCGGCGTTGACGTCCCTAACTCAAGCCTGATGATTATTGAAAACCCGGAGCGTCTGGGTCTGGCGCAGCTGCACCAGCTACGCGGGCGCGTTGGGCGCGGCGCCGTCGCCTCCCACTGCGTGCTACTCTATAAATCGCCGCTTTCCAAAACGGCGCAGAAGCGCCTGCAGGTGCTGCGCGACAGCAACGACGGTTTCGTCATCGCCCAGAAAGACCTGGAAATCCGCGGCCCCGGCGAGCTTCTCGGCACCCGCCAGACCGGCAACGCCGAATTTAAAGTAGCGGACTTGCTGCGCGATCAGGCCATGATCCCCGATGTTCAGCGCATTGCTCGCCATATTCACGAACGCTATCCGCTGCAGGCACAGGCGCTGATTGAGCGCTGGATGCCGGAAACCGAACGCTATTCCAACGCGTAGCGCGTCCTTCTTGCCGCGCTACGGGCAACTTTTCTACACAACGAGTGGATTATGAAACGAGAACTGGCCATCGAATTTTCGCGTGTCACCGAAGCCGCCGCGCTGGCGGGCTATAAATGGCTGGGCCGCGGCGATAAAAATACCGCCGACGGCGCAGCGGTTAACGCCATGCGCATTATGCTCAACCTCGTCAATATCGACGGCACCATTGTCATCGGCGAGGGCGAAATCGATGAAGCGCCGATGCTTTATATCGGCGAAAAAGTGGGTACCGGCAAAGGCGACGCGGTAGATATCGCCGTCGATCCGATTGAAGGTACCCGCATGACGGCCATGGGCCAGGCCAACGCGCTGGCGGTGATGGCGGTTGGCGATAAAGGCTGCTTCCTCAACGCGCCGGATATGTATATGGAAAAGCTGATTGTCGGCCCCGGCGCTAAAGGCGCTATCGATCTCAATCTGCCGCTGGAAGAGAACCTGCGCAACATCGCCCGCGCGTTGAATAAACCGCTTGGCGAACTGACCGTCACCGTGCTGGCAAAACCCCGCCACGACGCGGTCATTGCGCAACTGCAGCAGTTGGGCGTGCGCGTGTTCGCGATCCCCGATGGCGACGTGGCGGCTTCTATTCTGACCTGTATGCCGGATAGCGAAGTCGACGTGCTGTACGGCATCGGCGGCGCGCCGGAAGGCGTGGTTTCGGCGGCGGTGATCCGCGCGCTGGACGGCGATATGCAGGGCCGCCTGCTGGCTCGTCACCACGTGAAGGGCGACAGCGAAGAGAACCGCCGTATCGGTGAAAACGAACTGGCGCGCTGCAAAACCATGGGCATCGAAGCGGGTAAAGTGCTGCGTCTTGATGAAATGGCGCGCAGCGATAACGTCATCTTCTCCGCCACCGGGATTACCAAAGGCGATCTGCTGGACGGTATTACCCGCAAGGGCAATATGGCGACCACTGAAACGCTGCTGATCCGCGGTAAATCGCGGACTATCCGCCGTATTCAGTCGATTCATTACCTCGACCGAAAAGACCCGGACGTCCAGCAACACATCCTGTAAAACATTTGATCAATCGAGCTTTCCAGCCTTTTCGGGCTGGAAATCTTCTCCCGTCGCGGTGAAGATAGACTGACGAGATTGAAAGGAGAGACGCAATGGCAAACTGGGTTACAGGTAAAGTTGTAAAAGTGCAAAACTGGACCGATGCACTGTTTAGCCTCACCATTCACGCGCCCGTTGAGCCGTTCACCGCAGGGCAGTTTGCTAAACTGGGCCTGGATGTTGACGGCGAGCGCGTGCAGCGCGCCTACTCCTACGTCAACGCCCCCAGCAATCCCGATCTTGAGTTCTACCTGGTCACCGTTCCGGAGGGTAAACTCAGCCCGCGACTGGCCGCGCTGAAACCCGGGGACGACGTTCAGATAGTTAGCGAAGCCGCCGGTTTCTTCGTGCTGGAAGAGGTGCCGGACTGCGACACGCTGTGGATGCTCGCCACCGGTACGGCGATCGGCCCCTATTTGTCGATTCTGGAAGAAGGGAAAGACCTGGATCGCTTCAAAAACCTGGTGCTGGTGCATGCGGCGCGCTACGCAGCCGACCTCAGCTATTTACCGCAAATGCGCGAGCTGGAGCAGCGCTACGCCGGCAAATTGCGTATCCAGACCGTGGTCAGCCGCGAGACAGCGGAAGGTTCGCTGACCGGCCGGGTGCCGTTTCTGATTGAAACCGGCGCGCTGGAAGAGGCGGTCGGCCTGGCTATGACCGCCGATACCAGCCACGTGATGCTGTGCGGTAACCCGCAGATGGTGCGTGATACCCAGCAGTTGCTGAAAGAGACCCGGCAGATGACCAAACATCTGCGTCGCCGACCGGGCCATATGACAGCAGAGCACTACTGGTAATCAGGCGTCCGCTTTCCAGCGGACATCCTGCGTCTCTTTACCAAACTTATTTTCGCCCTGGGTGCCGACGAACGCGCCCAGATCGATCAACATCATGACGATAATCAGCGTCGGTACAAAGCGCCCGACGCCCCACTGCCAGACCTGCGGCAACATCGCCCAGTTGCCCGCCAGCAGCATCCACGCCAGAATCATCAGCAGCGCCCAGAGGCCGGATCTCCCGCGATCGTGCAGACGCTTCACCACCACCGCCGCCGTCGGCCAGAGCAGGCAGACGAGAATAAACGCCGCGGTCTGTAAACTCAGCAAATTGCTGCCCGCGAGGGTAAACAGCGCGCTCATGGTCAACACCCAGATAACGATCCAAATCCAGAAATCCCGGCGGCCAATACGGCCTTTAATTGAGAATAACCACTGCTGTAGGGTCATGTTTTATTCCTTATCATCATCATTCGCGTAGTTTACCCTGAAGGCGTCACTTTTTGACAAGCGTGACGGTTCCCGTTTTAATCGTCGGCAGGCAAAAAAAGGAAAGACAGGCATGAAGAAGTGGGCAATCTTAAGTTTGATTGGGCTGACAGCGTTATCTGTCGGCCCGATGGCGTTGTCCGCAGAAACAGAATCCGCCGCCACCGCCCCCTATCTTTTACCCAGCGCGCCGATTTTTGATGTCAGCATCAGCGAGTTCCGCGAAAAATTTAATGCCGATAATCCGAAACTGCCGCTTAACGAGTTTCGTTCTATCGCCTCCAGCCGCGATAAAGCTAACCTGACCCGCGCTGCCACCAAGATTAACGAGAATCTGTATGCCTCTACCGCGCTGGAGCGCGGCACGCTAAAGATTAAATCGATGCAGATAACCTGGCTGCCGATTCAGGGGCCGGAACAAAAAGCGGCGAAAGCGAAAGCGCAGGAGTATATGAGCGCTATTCTTCGCGCTTTTGTACCGACGCTAAGTCCACTGCAGAGCCAGCAAAAGTTGCAAAAACTGCTGACCGCCGGCAAAGGCAAACGCTACTACACCGAAACCGAAGGCGCGGTGCGCTATGTAGTGGCAGATCACGGGGAAAAAGGGCTAACTTTCGCCATTGAACCGATTAAGCTGGCGCTATCTGAAACGCTGGAAGACAACAATAAATGACAAAAAGCAAAGCCTTTCCAGTGACGAGTCTCTATACTGTTTCACAGACCATGCTGCCCTCTGGGGCGGCTATATTCCTTAATTCGCTTAGTAGCGTGGAGAATTAAAATGCGACATCCTTTAGTGATGGGTAACTGGAAACTGAACGGCAGCCGCCACATGGTAAACGAACTGGTTGCTAACCTGCGTACTGAACTGGCCGGCGTAAGCGGCTGTGCAGTGGCAATCGCGCCGCCGGAAATGTATCTCGACCTGGCTAAGCGTGCGGCAGAAGGCAGCCACATCCACCTGGGCGCGCAGAACGTTGACGTGAACCTGTCCGGCGCATTCACCGGTGAAACCTCCGCCGAAATGCTGAAAGATATCGGCGCGCAGTACATCATCATCGGCCACTCCGAACGCCGTACCTACCACAAAGAATCCGACGAGCTGATCGCGAAGAAATTCGCTGTACTGAAAGAGCAGGGTCTGACGCCGGTTCTGTGCATCGGTGAAACCGAAGCTGAAAACGAAGCGGGCAAAACTGAAGAAGTGTGCGCACGTCAGATCGACGCGGTGCTGAAAACTCAGGGCGCAGCCGCTTTTGAAGGCGTGGTTATCGCGTACGAACCAGTATGGGCTATCGGTACCGGTAAATCCGCTACCCCAGCGCAGGCTCAGGCGGTACACAAATTCATCCGTGACCACATTGCTAAAGCTGACGCTAAAATCGCTGAGCAGGTCATCATCCAGTACGGCGGTTCCGTTAACGCCGGCAACGCCGCAGAGCTGTTCACCCAGCCGGACATCGACGGCGCGCTGGTTGGCGGCGCTTCCCTGAAAGCAGACGCTTTCGCGGTGATCGTTAAAGCTGCAGAAGCGGCGAAAAAAGCGTAATTCGCTTTCCCGGTGGTGAAACGCTGCCGGGGTTGCTGACAAATTCGCCAAATGAAAACCCGGCTTAGCGCAGCGCGAGCCGGGTTTTATATTATCGCTACAATTTCCCTAATAGCTGATACCACGCATAATCCAGCGGCAGCAAAATCAAATAGCTCACCGCCGCCAGCGCCAGACATAGCAACATCCCCGCTCTCGCCGGGACTTTACCTAATCCCATCGCCACCACAATCGGCGACGCCTGGTATGGCAGCAGCGGCGTGGAATAACCCAGCACCTGAATCATAATCACGCTCAGCAACGGAAAGCCGGTCGCGTCGGCAAAGCTCTGCGCAAAAGTCGTATACAGCGCCGGGACGCCGTTGGCGGTCATAATAAAATTCAGCGCGCTGGTAATTCCGGTCAGCGCCAGGAAGCTGGTGAACGGATTATCTTTATCCAGCGGCATCACCTGCAGCAACGCGTTACCCACCGCGCCGCCAATCCCGGTTTGGGTCACGGTAATCGCCAGTCCCAAAATGCCGGCAACATAAATGCAGGTGCGCATATTCACCCCGCTGGCGAACTCCTCACCGCTGATAAATCCTACTCGCGGCAGCAGCGTGACCACCGCTGCCGCCAGGCCGGTCCACGCCGGGCCGACGCCGTGCCAGCTCTCTGTCACCCATAACGTCAACACCACCGCCAGCAGCCACGCCAGACGCTTTTCGTCACGGCTCATTGGCGCCAGCGGCGCCAGCTCGCGCGGCGGATGCGGCTTGCCGGGAAACAGCCAGCAGATCAGCGCCACCAGCACCGCCCCTTTCAACCAGCCAAGCACTGGCGTATGCAGCAGTAAATAGGGAACGTAATTCAAATGGATCCCGTAAGAGCCTTCCGCCGCCCCGCTCATCACCAGATTTGGCACGTTAGCAGGCAAAATGGTCGCAGATAGCTGGAAGGTGCCAAAGCCCACCGCCAGCGCCAGGCCGTACCAGCCGCGCGTGCCGTCGGCTATCCCCGCGCGCCGGGCCATCGCCGCCACGATCGGCATCAACAGCGCGATGCGCCCCATATTTGATGGCATCACAAACGCCAACGCATAACTCAGTAATACGACGCTGCCGACCATCCGCGGCCAGGAGTCGGTGAGCCGCGCCGATAGCGCCTGCGCCGCTCTATCCGCCAGTCCGGTTTTACGGATGGCGATCCCCAACACAAAGCCGCTGAACACCAGCCAGAACGCGGAGGAAGCAAAACCGCCGAAGATCACCTCCGGCGGAGCGATTTTGGTCATCATCGCCGCCGCGAAGAACAGCAGCGCGGTGATAAATTCCGGTAACAGCGAAGTCGCCCAGAGCACAATGGTGATGCCGACGATCAGCGAAGGGAGGAACAGCGGGTGGGTTAGCCAGAGCGACATGCCTGTCTCCTGTCGTTTTTTTCAGCAAGAATACGACGACAGGAAAGACAGGTAAACGCCAGAACTAGTGGTTTGCGTTAAGAATTGCGCAGCTATGATCCTGAATTTCTTCCGCCGAAGCACGGTTGAGAGTCAGCAGGTTACGCTCTGTCGCCAACAGCACCAGCGAGCCGTCGCTTTGCCGCGCCATCGCTAACGCATAACGCCCCATATGTTCGCGCGCTTCCGGTACCTCTTCCGCCAGCATCAGGAACGGGCTGCGCTGAGCCAGCTCGGCTTCCGTTACCCGACGCGCCAGATATTCATGGCCCTGCAGACCGCCCGGCAAAGGGAGCCAGCGGCTGCTAATTGTCGCCGCATCATTATCTAACTGCGCGCGGACATCGGGACGCAGGCAGGAGATATGAATATGGAAATGGTTTTGCGTGCGCCCGCTGCGCGAGTTAATCGCCAGCGATACCGCGTTATCATCAATCGGCGCGCCGCGGCGCTGGCTCATAATTTCGCGCCCCTGCCAGGCCTGCCAGAAGAAATTTGGCGTTAGCGGATCCAACAGCAGCGGACTTTCGGTACCGTTAATACGGTAGGTCGGCATCAGCAGATATTGCAGCGGGCCGTTGCGATCTTTAAACAACACGTAGCCGCCTTTCAGGTTCACTTCCGCGCACGGCGACGGGTTTTGATGTTGCTGCTGATTGGGTACGCACTGCTGCAGGACAATATGACGTAACGCGTTCGGGTTACCGGAATGCAGCCAATAGTAGCCGCCAGCCAGCGCCGCCAGAATAACCACCAGCAGCGCCCATAAAAGGTATCTTACTCTTCTCATTATTGTTCCCTGTTAAGCCTGAACCGGAAGAGTAACGTAATTTGATGACTAAATAAAAACAGATGGCGGGCGGGGAGTTATCCCGGGTAGCGGCTAACGCCTTACCCGGGCTACCGGACGGCGCAGAACTGTAGCCCTGCTAAGCGTAGCGCAAGCAGGGACTCCCGGGTGGCGGCTGACGCCTTACCCGGGCTACCGGACGGCGCAGAACTGTAGCCCTGCTAAGCGTAGCGCAAGCAGGGACTCCCGGGTAGCGGCTGTCGCCTTACCCGGGCTACCGGACGGCGCAGAACTGTAGCCCTGCTAAGCGTAGCGCCAGCAGGGACAAGAGGATTAACGCTGGCTAATCTGGTCGAAGGTACCGCCGTTGGAGAAGTGCTCCTTCTGCGCTTTCGTCCAGCCGCCGAACTCCTGATCAATGGTAAACAGCTTCAGTTTCGGGAACTCGTTGGCATATTTCTTCGCCACATCAGGATCGCGCGGACGATAGAAGTTCTTCGCCGCAATCTCCTGGCCTTCCGGCGAGTAGAGATACTTCAGGTACGCTTCAGCCACCTGGCGAGTGCCTTTCTTATCCACCACTTTATCGACGACGGAAACCGTCGGCTCGGCCAGAATGGACTCGCTCGGCGTCACGATTTCAAACTTGTCCTTGCCCAGCTCTTTCGTCGCCAGCAGCGCTTCGTTCTCCCAGGCAATCAGCACGTCGCCGATCCCGCGTTCTACGAAGGTGTTGGTGGAACCGCGCGCGCCGGAATCCAGCACTTCAACGTTTTTATACAGCGCTTTCACGAACTCCTGCGCTTTCGCCTGATCGCCGTGATTCTGATGCAGGGCATAGCCCCATGCCGCCAGATAGTTCCAGCGGGCGCCGCCGGAGCTTTTCGGGTTCGGGGTGATGACCGATACGCCGGGTTTAATCAGGTCGTTCCAGTCATGGATCTGTTTTGGGTTGCCCTTACGGACGAGGAACACGATGGTTGAGGTATACGGCGCGGAGTTATCCGGCAGGCGCTTCAGCCAGTTTTTATCGATACGACCGCGTTCAGCAATGGCGTCTACGTCGTAGGCCAGCGCCAGGGTGACGACATCCGCTTCAATCCCGTTGATAACCGACGTCGCCTGTTTGCCGGAGCCGCCGTGCGACTGACGAATCACCACGTTATCACCGGTTTCCTGCTTCCAGTGCGCGCTAAACGCTTTATTGTACTGTTCGTACAGCTCGCGCGTCGGATCGTACGATACGTTTAACAGCTGATAATCTTTTGCCAGCACGCTGGCGGATGCCAGCAACAGAGTTAACCCTACGCCCCACTTATTCATCGCACCGCTCTCTTTATGTCGTGTTGTGATGAACTAAGCGTGCCAGAAAGCGAATCAATGATTAAAGAATAAAAAAAGATTGGCTATAACCTGGAGATATAAAGCGGGGGATAGAGAAAACCCCTTCCCGGGCGGGAAGGGGCGGGAAGCGATTAGACTTCTTCCATGCGGCCCAGCAGCGCCTGCAGACGATCCTGCCAGCCTTGCTGTTGTTCTCTCAGCTGGCTATTTTCACGCTCCAGCTCTTCACGGCCGTGCTGCGCGCTCTGCACTTCCTGCGCCAGCGTGGTGTTCTTTTCTTTCAGCTCTTCGATTTCCATCTGCAACAGAGTGATGGTATCAATCGCCTGCTGAACTTTAGATTCTAATTTCTCAAACACTTCTAATGACATCGTCATACCTCTCCTGATCTTGCAAGGCGTTGATAGAAACTCGTGTTTCGTATACGCGGTCCCGCCTTAACGAATTAGCGCACAATAGCGGTGTTGTCGTCGATTGTATGAATCCCCGCCTCACCTGTCCAGCGACAACCCGCGCAGATTGCGGTTTGCAACACTTTTCAGTCTTTACCTGGTGCGTTCGCGGCAATTGCCCCGAACTTCTCTGGCGATTGTTAATCAATGAGATAACAAAATACGCAGAAAAAGGTGGGTAAATGTGCCGCAACACGCGTTTATGGCGCGAAAACGCTCATTTTCTTGACGAGGGACACAAATTTAAATTTCGATATTTCTCGTTTATGCTCGTTAACGATAAATTAACACTATGCCTACAAGGCACCGTGGTCGTCCGCGACCAACATACTTACAATAATCACTTCGCTTCAGGATCCGATTATGAGCCAGACATCAACATTAAAAGGCCAGTGCATCGCAGAGTTTCTCGGTACCGGGTTGTTGATCTTTTTCGGCGTTGGGTGCGTAGCTGCGCTCAAAGTCGCAGGAGCCAGCTTCGGTCAGTGGGAAATCAGCATCATCTGGGGTCTGGGGGTGGCTATGGCTATCTACCTGACCGCGGGCGTATCCGGCGCGCACCTTAATCCGGCAGTCACCATCGCCTTATGGTTATTCGCCTGCTTTGATGGGCGCAAAGTTGTTCCTTTTATTATTTCGCAATTCGCTGGCGCCTTTTGCGCTGCGGCATTAGTTTACGGGCTTTATTACAATCTTTTCTTCGATTTCGAACACACCCACAATATGGTACGCGGCAGCGTGGAAAGCCTTGAGCTCGCCGGTATCTTCTCGACCTACCCTAACCCGCATATCAATTTTGTGCAGGCCTTCGCGGTAGAAATGGTGATTACCGCTATCCTGATGGGCGTGATTTTAGCGCTGACCGACGACGGCAACGGCGTGCCGCGCGGCCCGCTGGCGCCGCTGCTGATTGGTCTGCTGATTGCCGTTATCGGTGCTTCTATGGGTCCGCTGACCGGCTTCGCGATGAACCCGGCGCGTGATATCGGACCGAAAGCCTTCGCCTGGCTGGCAGGCTGGGGTAACGTCGCCTTCACCGGCGGCAAAGATATTCCTTATTTCCTGGTGCCGCTGTGCGCACCGGTGGTCGGCGCGGCGCTGGGCGCATTCAGCTACCGCAAATTCATTGGCCGCCATCTGCCTTGCGACACCTGCGTCGAGGAAGAAAAAGAATCCGCTTCTTCCGCGTCGCAACAAAAAGCTTCGCTGTAATCTGACTACGGGACACCAATTATGACCGAGAAAAAATATATCGTTGCGCTCGACCAGGGCACTACCAGCTCCCGCGCCGTCGTGATGGATCACGACGCCAATATCGTCAGCGTGTCACAGCGTGAATTCGAACAAATTTATCCGAAGCCAGGCTGGGTTGAGCACGACCCGATGGAGATTTGGGCCTCGCAGAGCTCTACGCTGGTCGAAGTGTTGGCGAAAGCCGATATCAACTCCGACGAAATTGCCGCCATCGGCATCACCAACCAGCGTGAAACCGCCATCGTTTGGGAGCGTGAGACCGGTAAGCCTATTTACAACGCTATCGTCTGGCAGTGCCGCCGCACCGCGGATATCTGCGAGCAGCTCAAGCGCGACGGCATGGAAGAGTACATCCGTAAAGCCACCGGCCTGGTGGTGGACCCGTACTTCTCCGGCACCAAAGTGAAGTGGATCCTTGACCATGTCGAAGGCGCCCGCGAGCGCGCGAAGCGCGGCGAACTGCTGTTCGGTACCGTTGATACCTGGCTTATCTGGAAAATGACCCAGGGGCGCGTGCACGTCACCGACTACACTAACGCCTCGCGTACCATGTTGTTCAACATCCATGAACTGGACTGGGACGACAAAATGCTCGACGCGCTGGATATCCCGCGCGCCATGCTACCGGAAGTACGTAAGTCTTCTGAAGTGTACGGCCAGACCAACATCGGCGGTAAAGGCGGCACCCGTATTCCTATCTCCGGCATCGCCGGCGACCAGCAGGCGGCGCTGTTTGGCCAGCTGTGTGTGAAAGAAGGGATGGCGAAAAACACCTACGGTACCGGCTGCTTCATGTTAATGAACACCGGTGAAAAGGCGGTGACCTCAACCCACGGCCTGCTGACCACCATCGCCTGCGGCCCGACCGGCGAAGTGAACTACGCGCTGGAAGGCGCGGTGTTTATGGCCGGGGCGTCGATTCAGTGGCTGCGCGATGAAATGAAACTCATCAACGATGCTTTCGATTCTGAATACTTCGCCACTAAGGTGAAAGACACCAACGGCGTGTATGTGGTGCCGGCCTTTACCGGTCTTGGCGCGCCGTACTGGGATCCGTATGCGCGCGGCGCGATTTTCGGCCTGACCCGCGGGGTGAACGCCAACCATATTATCCGCGCCACGCTGGAATCTATCGCCTATCAGACGCGTGACGTTCTGGAAGCGATGCAGGCCGACTCCGGTATTCGTCTGCACGCCCTGCGCGTGGACGGCGGCGCGGTCGCCAACAACTTCCTGATGCAGTTCCAGTCCGATATTCTCGGCACCCGCGTGGAACGCCCGGAAGTGCGTGAAGTCACGGCGCTGGGCGCCGCCTATCTGGCAGGTCTGGCGGTCGGCTTCTGGCAAAATCTCGACGAGCTGCAGGAGAAAGCGGTGATTGAACGTGAGTTCCGCCCGGGTATTGAAACCACCGAGCGTAATTTCCGCTACAGCGGCTGGAAGAAAGCGGTGAAACGCGCGTTAGCGTGGGAAGAGCACGACGAAGCGTAAGATTGTGGAGGTATTCCCGGCTTGCGGCGTAAACGCCTTAGCCGGGCTACAAAACCCCAAACAGCACGATCTTGTAGCCCGGACAGGTGCGCAGCACCGCCTCCGGGTTTTTTATCAGCTAAATATCGGCAACAACAGGTACAGCTTAATCACCAGCGCGTTGACGATGTCGATAAAGAACGCCCCCACCATCGGCACCACCAGGAAAGCCATATGCGACGGGCCAAAACGGTCGGTAATCGCCTGCATATTGGCAATCGCCGTCGGCGTCGCGCCAAGCCCGAACCCGCAATGACCGGCTGCCAGCACGGCGGCATCATAGTTCTTACCCATCATTCGGTAAGTCACAAACACCGCATACAGCGCCATCGCCACCGCCTGCACCGCCAGAATAATAATCATCGGCAGCGCCAGCGACGCCAGTTCCCACAGCTTGAGGCTCATCAGCGCCATCGCGAGGAACAGCGACAGGCTGACGTTGCCCAGTACCGATACCGCGCGGTCAAACACGCGATACAGCCCTGCCAGCGCCAGGCCATTACTGAGGATCACGCCGATAAACAGCACGCAGACGAAGGTCGGTAATTCAAACACGGTACCCGCCAGCAGTTGCGCAACCACCTTCCCTACGGTCAGGCAGATAGCGATTAACGCAATACTTTCAATCAGCACCAGCGAGGTGATCATGCGGCCCATATCCGGCTTCTCAAACGCCGTCGGCGCCAGCTGGTCGTCCGGTGTACCGTCCGGCGAGGAAGAGTGCTTCACCAGATAACGCGCCACCGGCCCGCCGATCAGGCCGCCGAGCACCAGGCCGAAGGTTGCGCAAGCCATGGCGACCTCGGTAGCGTTGGCAAAACCGTAACGCTCAACGAATAATTTACTCCACGCCGCCCCGGTGCCGTGACCGCCGGAAAGCGTGATAGAACCGGCCAGCAGACCCATCAGCGGATCCAGCCCCAGCAGCTTCGCCATGCCGATACCGAGAGCGTTCTGCAGCAGCAGCAGGCCCACCACCACAATCAGGAAAGTGCCAAGCACTTTGCCGCCCGCCCGCAGACTGGCAAGGTTAGCGTTAAGGCCGATAGTGGCGAAGAACGCCAGCATCAGCGGGTCCTTCAGGCTCATATCGAAATCGATTTCGATATCCATGCTTTTTTTCAAAACCAGCAGCGCCAGCGCCACCAGCAGGCCGCCGGCGACGGGTTCAGGAATGGTATATTTTTTGAGGAATGGGACGTTCTGAACGAGCTTTCGCCCTAAAAGCAACACCATGGTTGCGGCAACAAGCGTCGATAAGGTATCGAGATGCAACATAAAAAAGAGCTCCTTATGGGCGCATGATTCATTCACACGCGACGGTATTCCCGGTGTCGATTACTTCTCATCTTGAGGAGTCGGAGAGCGATTTTAAGCAGAAGTGCGCAAAAAATGACAGAAAAAGATATTTTGTATTAGCGTTGATGCGATCAAGCATACAAAATGTTAATTAATTTGTTACATCTATTCAGTGAGGATATTTTTTGCGCCAAATCGTAGCAAACGTTTGCTTTTGGTCTACAGTCCGATAAAATTCCCGCTTTGCCACCTTGGGATTGTTTGTGATGTCCGTTACGACCGCAGAGTCAGAAAATGCGCAACCGGTTGCGCATAAACCAGCCAGCGAATTAATCTATCGCCTCGAAGACCGTCCGCCGCTTCCGCAAACGCTGTTTGCCGCATTCCAGCACCTGCTGGCGATGTTTGTCGCGGTCATCACCCCGGCGCTGCTTATCTGTCAGGCGCTCGGCCTCCCGGCCGAAGATACGCAACACATCATCAGCATGTCGCTGTTCGCCTCCGGCGTGGCATCCATTATCCAGATTAAAGCCTGGGGACCAGTTGGCTCCGGCCTGCTCTCCATCCAGGGCACCAGCTTCAACTTCGTCGCCCCGTTGATTATGGGCGGCACCGCGCTGAAAACCGGCGGCGCCGACGTGCCGACGATGATGGCCGCGCTGTTCGGCACCCTGATGCTGGCGAGCTGCACCGAAATGGTCCTCTCGCGGGTTCTGCATCTGGCGCGCCGCATTATTACGCCGCTGGTCTCCGGCGTGGTGGTGATGATTATCGGCCTGTCGCTGATTCAGGTTGGCCTGACTTCTATCGGCGGCGGCTATGCGGCGATGGCCGACCACACCTTCGGCGCGCCGAAAAACCTGCTGCTGGCGGGCATCGTGCTGGCGCTGATTATTATCCTCAACCGCCAGCGCAACCCGTACCTGCGCATCGCCTCGCTGGTGATCGCGATGGCTGCCGGTTATCTGGCGGCGTGGTTCCTCGATATGCTGCCGGCTAACACCGCGCCTACCAACAGCAGCCTGATCACTATCCCTACGCCGCTCTATTACGGCCTGGGCATCGACTGGAGCCTGCTGCTGCCGCTGATGCTGGTCTTTATGATCACCTCGCTGGAAACGATTGGCGATATCACCGCCACCTCCGACGTTTCTGAACAACCGGTCTCCGGCCCGCTGTATATGAAACGCCTGAAAGGCGGCGTACTGGCGAACGGCCTGAACTCATTTGTTTCCGCCGTTTTCAATACCTTCCCGAACTCCTGCTTCGGCCAGAACAACGGCGTGATCCAACTGACCGGCGTCGCCAGCCGCTATGTGGGCTTTGTGGTGGCGCTGATGCTGATTGTGCTCGGCCTGTTCCCGGCGGTAAGCGGCTTTGTGCAGCATATTCCTGAACCGGTACTTGGCGGCGCGACGCTGGTGATGTTCGGTACCATTGCCGCATCCGGCGTGCGCATCGTCTCCCGCGAGCCGCTGAATCGCCGCGCTATCCTGATTATCGCCCTCTCTCTGGCGGTGGGTCTCGGCGTATCGCAGCAGCCGCTAATCCTGCAGTTCGCACCGGACTGGCTGAAAAACCTGCTCTCTTCCGGTATTGCCGCTGGCGGTATCACGGCGATTGTTCTGAATTTAATCTTCCCGCCTGAGAAGAACTAACGCATTGAAGTTGCGCTCCCCGGTATCGCCACGGCGACCAGGGAGCGCGGCGGCTGTAACATCTCTTCACCTCACTTCATCTCATTTCACTATTCCCGCCTTGAGGATTGCGCATAAATCGTGCATAACACGGTGATGTGTACTTATCAGGATGGAAGATCATGAAATTTCTTGGAAAGCTGGTTCTCTGGCTGCTGATCGCCCTGCTGGTCGTTATCGTCGCCGCTTACTTTGCGCTGCAAACCCGCTGGGGGGCGCGCCAGGCGAGCAGTTGGTTAAGCGAAAGCACCGGCTGGAAAATCGCCTTCGATAAGATGGCGCATGACTTCTCTTCCCCACTACATCTGCAGTTGCAAAATGTCACCTTTGGCCGCGACGGCAAGCCGCCGACGCTGGTTGCCAGAACGGTGGATATCGGTTTTAGCACCCGCCAGTTCAGCGACCCGCTGCACGCTGATGAAATCGTCCTCAGCGACGGCACGCTGAATCTTTCTCCGGCTTCCGCCTCGATGCCGTTTGCCGCCGACCGCCTGCAGCTACGCGATATGGCTTTTAACAGCCCGGACAGCGAGTGGAACCTGAGCGCGCAGCGGGTGACCGGTGGCGTGATGCCGTGGCAGCCGGAAGCGGGCGACGTGCTGGGCAGAAAAGCGCAAATTCAGATGAGCGCGGGCTCGATGAATATTAACGGCATCGAAGCCAGCAACGTCCTGATCCAGGGGGCAATGGATAACGGCGAGGTGACCCTGAACACCCTTGGCGCCGATATCGCGCGCGGCACGCTGACCGGTAACGCCAAACGCCGCGCCGACGGTAGCTGGCTGGTTGATAACCTGCGCCTGAATGAAATTCGTCTGCAGAGCGCCAAACCGCTGAATGAGTTCCTTGCGCCGCTCACCTCGGTGCCGTCGCTGCAGATTGGCCGGCTGGATGTAACCGATGCTCGTTTGCAGGGGCCAGGCTGGGCGGTGACCGACCTCGACCTCAACTTGCGCAATCTGACCTTGAGCCATAACGGCTGGCAAAGCGACGACGGGACGCTATCGATGAACGCCAGCGAGTTTATCTACGGTTCGCTGAATTTCCTCGATCCCATCGTTAATGCCGAATTCTCGCCGCAGGGCATTGCGCTACGCCAGTTCAGCTCCCGCTGGGAGGGCGGCATGGTGCGTACCTCTGGCAACTGGCTGCGCGCCGGTAATGCGCTGGTGCTCGACGATGCCGCCTTCGCCGGGCTGGAATATACGCTACCGTCCAACTGGAAACAGCTGTGGATGGAGCCGATGCCGGGCTGGCTGCAAAGCCTGACGCTGAAGAAATTCAGCGCCAGCCGAAATCTGATTATCGATATCGACCCAGCCTTCCCGTGGCAGATCACCGCGCTGGACGGTTACGGCGGCGAATTACAGCTGGTGAAAGATGGTCAGTGGGGCGTGTGGAATGGCAGCGCCACCCTCAATGCCGCCGCCGCGACCTTCAACCGCATCGACGTGCGCCGTCCGTCGCTGAAGCTGAACGCGAACGCTTCTACGGTCAACATCAGCGAGCTGAGCGCTTTTACCGAGCGCGGCATTCTGCAGGCGACCGCCGCGGTGTCACAATTGCCGCAACGCCAGGTCAATCTGAGCTTGAACGGCCGCGGCGTGCCGCTGAATATTCTGCAGGCCTGGGGCTGGCCTGCGCTGCCGATTAGCGGCGACGGCAACTTCCAGCTAACCGCGAACGGTAGCGTGCAGGCCAATGCGCCGCTGAAACCGAGCGTCAACGGCCAGCTCAGCGCCACCAATATGGACAAGCAGCAGGCGGCGCAGGTGATGCGCAACGGCGAGGTTAGCAACGCGCCTGCCGCGTCGGTTCCCGTAACGCCGTAGCCATTTTCCTCTTGCCCTCTTCCCGGCGGAAGAGGGCTAATCCCCCTCCCTGAAACCTGTATGCAATTAGCGGCTATCTGTGCCTATTTCCCGCAACAGGTTCCTTTCAAATATCAGAATTGCTATAACCAAAATACTGGAAGTTGATAAGAATAATGATCCCCTGTACCTACAAAAATAAAAGGAACAACCATGTCTGTAATACGTCAACGTATTCTGGAGAATATGCAAAAATTCTCCAGGGCCATGATCGGCGCAGTATTGTTCTTGCCGGTCATTGGATTAATTCTGGCTCTCAGTTCCGTCTTAACTAACCCGACTCTTATTGCTGAAACCAGTTTCCTTCATCAATTAGGGCAACTGCTTGGCGATACCTTCTGGCCATTATTCGGTAACCTCGGATTATTGTTTTGCGTGGGAATAAGTTACGGTCTGGCAAAAGATAAAAAAACAGAGGTCGCACTTGTCTCGGTGATGTGTTTTATCATGTTTCTCGGCGCCAACCATTCATGGCTGGAACATACTCATGCGGTGGCGGAAAAAATTAACGGCGAATATTACGGTACCGGGCAAACGCAGCTATTAGGCTTTGTGGTCGTCGATATGGGAGTATTCCTCGGAATCATTCTTGGCTGCACCATTGCCTGGGTACATAATAAAGTCTCCAATATTGAGCTGCCCGGCGCGCTATCGATGTACGGCGGGGCGAAGCTGACGCTGGTCGCCATGACGCCAGTCATTATCTGCTATGCCATTGCTTTTACCTGGATTTGGCCTTTTATGACCCACGGCATTAGCGCCCTGACCGGGTTTATGAAGAATGCCGGCGTTGCGGGAGTGTTTGTCTACGGCTTCTTTGAAAAATTCCTTATTCCCACCGGCTTGCACCATTTCGTGTGGTCGCCTTTCCAGCTCACGCAAATCGGCGGCACGCTAAATGTCGATGGCCAGGTCGTCTCCGGCACCCAGGCGATTTTCCTCGCCTATATGCGCCATCCCGATCTGACACCGGTGATGAACGATGCATTACGTTTCTCGCAACAGGGGATGACCACCATCTTTGGCCTGGCGGGCGCATCGCTGGCGTTTTATCACACCGCGAAGCCGGAGAAGAAAGCGATGGCAAAGGCGATTCTGCTGCCGGCGATTATCACCTCGATGCTGACCGGCATCACCGAACCCATTGAATTCACATTCTTATTTGTCTCGCCGCTGCTGTGGGTGATCCATGCGACGTTAACCGCCGCTTCGCAGGCAATTTGCGATATCTTCACCGTGCGGCCGTGGGGCGCCTCCGGCCTGATTGAATTTCTGATCTACAACCTGCCGCTGCCGGTGTCGTTAACCCGCTGGCCGGGGTACGTGCTGATCGGTATTGGCCAATTTATCGTTTATTACGCGATATTCCGCACGCTGGTCGTGAAGTTAAATCTGAAAACGCCGGGCCGCGAGGATGACGATAACGTCAAGCTATACAGTAAGGCGGACTACCGTAAAAAAGTCAGCGGCCCGCAGTCGATGACGGATGAAATTATTAATGGCTTAGGCGGTAAAGCCAATATTATCTCCGTTGATAACTGTTTCACGCGCCTGCGGGTGGTTGTCCATAATATGGCATTAGTTGATGATGAAATATTAAAAAGTACTGGCGCAAATGGCGTAGTACGCAATCGTAATGAAGTTCAGGTTATTTATGGCGTCAAAGTCGGGCAAGTCCGTTCCCGGGTTGATAGCTGGCTAGCAGAAAATTAATTGGGAGTGATGTATGAAATTAACCGTATTAGGCGGGGGCGGCGTGCGCTCTGCATTTCTGGCAAAGTCGCTGGCTTATAACGCGCACCGCATTGGTTTAACGGAAGTGGTATTTCAGGATAGCTCAGCGGAGAATTTATCGCTATTTGGTGAAATCGCCCGCTATGTATTTAATACCATTCGCCCGGATATTCATTTTACGACCACCAGCGATCCGGTTGCCGCGCTGCAGGGTACCCATTACGTGATTACCACGCTGCGCGTTGGCGGCGATGAGAGCCGCATCCGCGACGAGCGAATCGCGCTGGAGCATAACACGCTGGGTCAGGAGACCACCGGCGCGGGCGGTTTTGCCATGGCAATGCGCTCGATCCCGGCGATCCTGCGCTACTGTCGGCTGATCGAAGAACATGCCGACAAAGACGCGATCCTGTTTAACTTTACCAATCCGTCCGGGCTGGTCACCGAGGCGATTATCAAATCCGGTTTCAAACGCCGGGTATACGGGATTTGCGATGCGCCGTCGGAACTCATCCGCGAGCTGCCGGAGATCCTCGGCTGCGACCCGCACGACCTGAGCGTGGAATGCTACGGTTTAAACCATTTTTCCTGGTTTACGCACTTCACCGTGCGCGGGGAAGAGGTTACCGCGCAGCTGGTCGCCAACCCGGATTTGTACCGCAAAACGGCGATGCAGTACTTCTCGCCGGAGCTGGTCAAACTGTGCGATAACCAGTTGCTTAACGAATATCTCTATTACTACTACTATCGCGAAGTGGCGCTACGGGCGATTCAACAGGCGCCGGAGACCCGCGGCGAGCAGATTGCCCGTATCAACCACGATATGCGTCAGGAGCTCAGCGGCGTGGATGTTAAAGCGGATCCGCAGGCGGCCTTTACCATCTGGATGAAGCACTACCTACGCCGCGAAAACAGCTATATGCAAAACGAGTCGCAGCAGGAAAAATTCCATACCCGCGAGCCGTTAACGCTGCGGCAGTTTATCGAAGAGCCAGATACCGGCGGCTACGCCGGGGTGGCGCTGGATATTCTGGAGGCGGTCAACAGCACCACCACCAAACGCATCGTGGTGTCGCTACAAAATAACGGCACGCTCGATTTTTTACGCCCCGACGATGTGATTGAAATCAGCTGCGATCTGAGCAAAGAGGGTCTTAAGCCGGTGACGCCGGTTAACGTGCCGACGGCGCAGAAAAATATGATTGCCAGCGTGAAGGAGTATGAACGATTGGCGGTGGCGGCAATTCTGCAGCAGGACAAATCGCTGGCGATGCAGGCGTTGATGGCTCATCCGCTGGTCGGTTCATATTCGCTGGCGAAGAAGCTGGTTGAGGCCTATCTCGACGATGAACAGTTCGCCGGGTGGCGGTAACGAGTCGCCCCCGCTCGATTGAGTAGATACTGTTATCGGTTTGCAACCTTTTAGCTTGAGAAAAGCGTTTATCTCGTTTCGCTCCAGAGGATATTGCGCTCCCGGTTAATTTTTCTGCAATATGTTTTCCGTGGCGCAGGGAACGCACAAAGGGCGGCCAGTCGCCGCCGCCCTCTGTACTCCCGGGCTCTGGCCGCCAAAATCGCCGCTACGCGGTCCCCTCGCCTTATCCCGGCAGGCTTCGGGTCGGGCCGAGGCAGCGTCCTTGCAAATCACGGCCCTCAGCCCGCATCCATGCGGGCTGCCCCGGCCTTCCGGGAACGTCTCAGCGATTTTGAGGCCACCAGCACTGGCAGTTTCAGCCAGCGTGGTGAAGACATTAAAGGCAGGTCGCACGGACTGTAGGCCGGGTAAGGCGAAGCCGCCACCCGGCGCAAAAGCGGCTCCTTATCCGCGGATATTGCCCGGCGGCGCTACGCTTAGCGGGGCTACCTATTGCTACGTACGCTGGTAAACCACATTTTTAACAACCGCTCAAAGCCCAATATGCAGTAGCCAAAAAACGGGTTGCTCCAGTAAATATCATCGTCGAACTTCTGCGGGTCATGAATAATAAACGCCGTATTCGCGGCCTGCGCCAGCGGGCTTTGATAATCGCCGGTAAAGCAAACCAGGTTTATCTCCTTGCCTTCCAGCGCCTTAACCCAATTTAACGCCGAACTGCTGCGTCCGGATTTAGAGATGATCCAGATAGAATCAAAGCGGGCAGCGTTTTTTTGCTCAAGGATTTCGTAATCGGGCCACAATGCCAGGCTGGCGTTCACGCCGGTAACGAGAAACTTATTATAAATATACTGGGCGATTAGCTGCGAAAAACCGCTGCCGTGGATCAAAATACGCTGCTGCTCAAGGCCTGCCAGCAGCGGCGTCAGCGCTTCTGCCGGCTGAATGCTCATATAATCGATATCGTTGGTGACATCGAGCTTTGGCATGGTGATATTGAACTTGATGAAATAGACCAGCTCCAGCCAGCCGCTGAACTTAAGCTTCTTCGCCAGCCGCACCAGCGAAGAAGGATTACTGTAGCAGCGCTCCGCGACGGTGCGGATCCCTTCGCGGATACATAGCTGCGGGTCATTTTGAATAAAACGCAGCACGGTCATTTCGGTTTTACTCAACTTCACGTCACGAAAGATATTTTCTAAGTCCATTACGGGCTCCTCTCAGCGGCAGATTACGCTACCACCGGAGAGTAAATCGGTCTGTGGGATGGCTCTCAACGTCACTGCCGGTATTCACTGCACAGCAGCCATCTTGCAGGTTCATCTTCCTCAATGGAGGGAAAGCGCCCGCCCGCCTCGAGAAAACGATTATCCGTATGGTCGTCATTAACCATTGAAATTTCCCAACCCATCACTATCCCTTTTTCGGCCCAGAAGCGATGATAGAGCCCCACCGGTAGACAGACGCTCTGCCCCGGATGCAGCACCAGCGTCTCAGCGGGTTTCAGCGTACGCTGGCAGCCATCGATCATCACGCTAACATGGCGCTGTTGGTCTAACTGTTCGTCCTGTGTCGCCCAGGCCAGTTGCATGCAGAGGTCGCCGCCGCCGCGGTTAATGATGTCCTCCATTTTGTGGTAATGGAAATGCCAGGGGGTTTGCTGATCTTGCTGAATCTGCAACATTTTTTCCGCGTAGGGTTTGGTATAACGCGGGTCGGATAAAGAACCGTTGCGTAACGTCAACAGCGTAAGGCCCGTTTCGCGAAAGCAACCGCTGGCGAAATCCGTCACATCCCATCCAAGCTGTAGATCCTGGACTTCATGCCAACCTTCATGCCGTTTTTGTGGCCAGCTTGACGCCGTAAAGTGGGCAAATTCCGGCAGGCTGATACGAAAAGTTTCGGCCATCGCCAGCGCTTTATCTATCGCATAGTTAATCTGGGAACGTTTCATGGTTTAACTCCGCTTCGCACGGCAAGCCAGGCGGCGCCGCGCATACCGCTACTGTCGCCATGCCGCGCAGAAATGATAGGGGTAGAAAAATGGTCGGTGAAGACGAGCGGTGCGACCGCCGATGGTAAATCCGCTACCAGCTGCGGCGCGTTGGATAAACCGCCGCCCAACACAATCACGCCGGGGTCGATGATATTGACAATAGTCGCCAGCGTCCGCGCCAGCTGTTGACGAAAGCGGTGGACCTGATGGCAAGCGGCGGATTCTCCCGCCTGCGCGCGGGCGAGAATCTGCTCGCTCGACACACACTCTCCGCTGAGCAGTCGATAGCGTTCACGTAGCCCCGTTGCGGAAATAAAAGACTCCACACAGTTAAATCTGCCGCAATAACAACGTGTCGGCGGCCCATCCTCCTCAGGAGAATAGCCGGGCAAGGCGATATGCCCGCACTCTGCGGCAATACCTGAGGCGCCGACGAAAGGCTGCCGCTCCAGGGCAATACCACCTCCGCAGCCGGTCCCTAACGTCATGCCGAAAACCGATGAAAACCCTTCTCCGGCGCCATCGCATGCTTCTGATAAGGCGAAACAATTGCCATCGTTGGCTAACACCACCGGCTGACCGAGCGCCTGTTCAAGCGCATCCTGTAAACGATAGCCGTTAATCACCTGAATGTTGGCGTTACGAATGACGCAATGCTGTGGCGAAACGCTACCCGGCAACGCGATGCCAATAGCCATCGGCGTTCCCGTCCGCGCGCGAATATCGGCAACGAAATCCACGATGCACGACATAAATGCCCGACGGTTTTCTTTCCGTGTTGCGCAGCGGTAACGACCCCGCTCCCGTCCCTGCTCATCCATCACGACGGCGGCGATTTTCGTCCCACCGACATCCAGTCCGAGGTAATTCATCTTTGCCTCCTGCCGATTGGAAGGCGGGCGTACCCGCCTTCCGACTGGGTCAATACAAGCTTGCTTTGCCGGTGGAACCAAACAACTTCATTTTGTGGCGAATAACTTCACGTGCGGCATTAATCGGTTCCGGATAAATCACATTCGGATCCCACCAGCTCTCTTTACTCAAAATTTCACGTACTTTCAGGAAGTAAGCGTGTTTCATATCGCTGGAGATATTGATTTTCCCGACTCCGAGCGTGACAGACTCGGCAATTTCCGCATCCGGATTGGCGGAGCCGCCGTGCAGTACCAGCGGGATCGACACTCGTCCGGCAATATCGCGCAGGATGTGCATCTGCAGTTCAGGTTGCATCCCTTTTGGATAGATGCCGTGCGCGGTACCAATCGCCACCGCCAGGGTATCGACGCCGGTACGAGTGACAAAATCCTGCGCCTGCGCCGGGTCGGTATAAGTCACTTTCGACACTCCGCCCTCTACCGACGTTCCCGTCTGGCCGATGGTCCCCAGTTCACCTTCGACAGAGACGCCAACCGCATGCGCCAGCCTGACCACTTCCCGCGTTAGAGCGACGTTTTCTTCATAGGGCAGCAGCGACCCATCGATCATCACCGAGGTAAAACCGCACTGGATCGCACGCAGCACATGCTCCACCGAGGCGCCATGATCGAGATGTAATGTAAACGGCACCCGGCTACGCTGGGTGATATCCCGCACGTAGCTAAAAAAGGAATCGCCGACAAAGTCGTGCTCGCTGGGGTGAATTGAAATGATGGCGGGAGTATTTGTCGCTTCCGCCTCTTCCACGACGGCGCGAATAAAGCAGCTGTCCGCAACGTTAAATGCACCGATGGCAAAGCCGTGTTCACGAGTCGGTTTAAGTATTTCTTGCATGGAAACTAACATGGTCTTCTCCAGTTTCAGGGTGTAGTTCGCCCTGCCAGGGCGAATATGCGCTGGCATAAAGGGCGTGACTGATAAGTGAATCAGGCGCGGTTTATCGCGCCGGATGCTTGTAAGTAAGGGACGATAGCTTCAGCGCTGGCGTGTTCCATCACCGCCATGGCATCGGCCAGTTCAATAGAGCTGTCATGGCAAAGGGTATGGAGTAGTGCGGCTTTACCTGCCTCAAACACCGCCGCGCCGACATTAATCTTCGCCACGCCAAATGCCGGGCAGCAGGCAAGCTGATCAAATGGCGTGCCGCTGCCGCCGTGCAGGGCCAGGGGCACCGAAGAGGCTCGCTGCACCTGCGCCAGACGGTCAAAGTCCAGCGCGGGCGTGACCCCAGGCGCATACATGCCGTGGGCCGTGCCGACGGAGACCGCCAGTAAGTCGATACCGGTTTGCTCGATAAACGGGGCGACGTCCTCAGGTTGCGTCATCAGGTCGGCGTTCGTCGCAGAGTCATAGCGCGGAGCATCAGCCAGATGCCCCAATTCCCCTTCAACACACAGCCCGATGCTGGCAGCCAGAGTGGTGACCTCTCGGGTCTGGCGGATATTTTCCGCAAGTGGAAATGCAGAAGCATCAATCATCAACCCGCTGAATCCAGCGCGAAAAGCCTGGCGGATCTTCACCGGTTCTTTCCCATGATCGAGACTCAAGGTCACGGGAACGCTGGCCTCTTCGGCAAGGGTCCTGGCCACCGCCATCGCTGTCGCTGGCGGAAAATGCGCCAGATGGCCCTGATAGAGATTGAGAATAATAGGCGCGCGGTATTTTTCCGCCACGCGTACCGCGGCGCGGGCGCTCTCCAGATTCATACAGTTAATCGCCAGCAGGGCATACTGTTCACGCCAGGCTTTCTCAACCATCTGCTTCATATCGGCAAACATAGGGCCTCCGTTTACTCAAGGGTAAAGGTGATTTCATCATCGGCGACTTTTTGGTCGCTCAGTTCATCAAACTCTTCATCACGCTCCGTGACCGGTTTTTTCCATAGCGACAACATCACGCCGCAGATAACCGTCCCAATCGCCAGCGCCAGACAAAACAGCAGTGGATGGGTGAATAGCGGCACCACAAACATACCGCCATGTGGCACCGGGCTTTCCACACCCCAGGTCATAATCAAGCCGCCTGCCACCGCTGAAGCCACGACGCAGGATCCCACCACCCGCAGCAGATCGCGGGCCGCGATAGGGATCACCCCTTCGGTGATCATGCAAATACCCATCGGGAAGGCGGCCTTTAACGCTTCACTTTCGGCACGGGTATATTTATGGCGGGTCAGCAGGAAGGACAACGTAATACCGAACGGTGGGATCATGGAGCCGACAAACTTGACCGCCTCCGGCCCATAGACCCCGCTCACCAGCAAGCCATCGGCGAATAACGACATGGTTTTATTCACCGGCCCGCCAAAATCAAAGGTGGCCATCGCGCCAAGAATGGCCCCCAACAGGAATCGTGAACCGCCCTGCATCGACTCCAACAGATGAATCAAGGCCTCCTGCAGCCAGGCAATCGGCTTGCCTATCAGGGTCATCATCAACAGACCGCTGATAATGGTGCTTAATACCGGCAGCACCATAATGGGCATCAGCCCTTGCATCGATTTTGGCAACCGCACGTAATGCTTTAACAGCAGCACCGTATAGCCCACCAGGAAACCGCCCAGCATTCCGCCGATGAAACCGGTGTGGATTTGCCCGCAGACAAACCCAACAATCAGTCCAGGGGCAAAACCAGGTCTGTCGGCAATAGAATAGGCAATCGCCGCACAGATGAGCGGGACGATGAGCCCCATCCCCCAGCCGCCGATTTGATTCAACATCCATGGAATGGTGCCGACTTTCTCGGCGACATTGGTACCGCCCAGAACCTGACCGAGGGCAATGCAGATCCCGGCGGCAACAATCAGCGGTATCATCCATGAAATACCCGTTAACAAATGCTTTTTAATTTCCTGCGAGACAGGTGGTTTATTCTCACTCATGGTAGATCCCTCCAGAATAAGGATCAGGCATTAGCTAAGGATTTCTCGACCTTTTCGATAAACTGAATCGGTGACTTAATAACGACCTCCGTTTTCACGCGGACAATTCGTTTGTTTTTAAAACGCTCTTCGCCTTTAATTTTCACATCAACGGCAAGAATAACGACATCGGCGGCAGCGATATCTTCGGTTGTCAGTTCATTCTCAGTACCTATTGTTCCCTGAGTTTCAACTTTGACATTGTGGCCCAGCGCTTTCGCGCCTTTCATTAACTTCTCACGTGCGATATAAGTATGAGCAATACCCGCCGTACAGGCGGCAACACAGACAATATTCATCTCAGACTCCACTAGTTATTGTTAGTAAACATCCGATTCAGCATATTGACTAAAGAGATCAATAATCTTCTGCGGACTGGTTTCTTCGAGCAATTGCGCAATAATGTCATCATCGGCCAACGCTCCAGCGACCTGGGAGAGTAAGCGGATATGGGTGGTATTTTGATCTTCCAGACGGACGGCAAATAAAATAATGCAACGAACCTGGCTTCCATCGAGCGTTTCCCAGGCAATATCCTGACGAGTACGGCCAATGGCGAGCGTAGTATTCAGCACCGCGGATGATTTTCCATGAGGAATAGCGATGTGGTTTTCAAATCCGGTCGAACCTTCCGACTCACGCTGCCAAACGTCCTGAATAAACGTTTCGCGACAGCTTATGGCCCCATCTTTCTGCAGCAGGTCGGTTAATTCTTCAATAACTTCCGCTTTAGTCGTGGCCTTCATATCCAGCAATACACGCTTAGTATTTAAAATCCGGCTGATGTCCATATTATTTACCTCATGGATATAAAATTTCATTGCTGGCAGTTGACGTTGCAGCATGGTGTAATTTCTCGGTGATAACTTTTTCTGTTACCCGCTTAATATCGGCATCGTTAAAAAAAGCCGTGACATAGACTACCGGTAACGCAATCTCCGGCAGATGAATGGTTGAAATGACCAATTCAATATCATCCTGTCGCTGTAGCGTATGTAGACTACCCGCAGGCAGTACGCCGACGATGGTCCAGTCAGGAAAGGCCCTGAGGACCCGGCTTTTCAACAGATGCGAGGTACCAATCCCGGTCGAACACACCAGCAGTACCCGCTTTCTGGCCACCTGCCTCTCCATCGCGGCCTGGAAATGCACGGTTAAATAACCCACTTCATCTTCCGAAACCGCGTTCTCGCCCCAGGCGGCAAATACCTGATTCACCACCCGCAGAGTTAATGGCCACACCTCTGTTAATTCGCCCTTGATATCTTCCAGCAGCGGATTACGGATATAGATACGATAATTCAGCCGGTTGAGCAGCGGCTTGATATGAATGAGCAACCCTTCATATAACGCGGTGTCATGCGTCAGATCGATATCAACCACCGAGGAAAACAGGGCGATCAGCCGGGAGGTGATTTGCCGGGCCTCATCGCTGGAGCGTATATTGCGCAGCATGCTGACATCATCACGCTCTTCCACCAGCATGCCGGACGAAATAATGTATTGATAAATAAACCAGCTTTCGTCCTCTGGTAAAGGGTGGGCAATGCGGGCCTCAATTTTTTGCAGCATATTCTGCGCGATACGAAAGATGGACTCATCAAATAACGGATGTCCCTGTTCCCGGCGCGGTAATGCATTGCCGCGGGTGATGCGATACATCATAATCAGGATATGGGTAAAAATATTGACGTAATACGGCTCGCCCAGTGACCAACTTAATTTTCGTTCCATATCCTGGAGAAGCGACTGCACAAAGATGACATCTTCTTCACCGAAATAATGCACCAGGGCTTTATAGCTACCGCTATCCAGACGGGAGTGAATAATATTTCCTGGTTCATTATGGTTAATAACACCATTAATTAATAAGGCCATAGCCTGGCGAACATGTGATTCACTCCCCTCAATATGAGTGCCGCTCTGGCTACGAATGAGCATCAGACCTAGTGGCCTAATCCATGATTCGATCACTTTTAAATCATTCACAATTGAGGTGCTGCTAATAAAATAACGTTCAGACAATTTACTGATCGATGTTTCGCGCGGCGTTTCACTTAATAACTGAGAAGCAATTTTCACACGCCGGGAATTATTCATCATGGCATCTGTATCATCGCTTTCGCTACTGAGTAACTGGTCTAATTGCAACAGATCGGCGACGTTATCAGCCAATAGCATGACGCCCGCGCCGGCACGTTTATCAATACTGATTTTCCAGTCAGAGAGCCATTGTTCAAGAAAACGTAGGTCACGCTGAACTGTTTTTTCTGAAACATTCAAGTATTCAGCCATTTTTAATAACGTAACGTATTCTCGTTTAGGCAAGAGAAATTTTAATAATCTGTTCTGTCGCGAGGTAACCATTTGCATTATTTACCCTTATTGCATAGCAGATTAATGCCAATAAGATATCGCTATACGACGCGATCTCTATGAAAATCATTGAGGATAAATATAGGGAGGCGGGGAGTAAACAACAATACTAAATCGTGTCCGGATATCCGGACAGAAATAAGACAAGACAGAGAAAGGACCGATATTTATACGTCAGGTCACATTTCAGTCATTAATATACGTGATAACGATCTCAAATTCGCAGAAAGAATAACTCCCGCGATATGCTGCGGGAGTTGTTATTTACAGCGTAATCGTCAGCGCATTGCCCTGGGCGCTCACTACCACACCCAGTTCGCTGCCCGCCTGAGTCCCACCCTCCACGCCCGCTATCTGCGGGATATTGCGCAGACACAGCGTCCAGCCGCGGGCTTCGCCTTCGCCGCTCACGGTGATGGTGTTGCCCTGGCGCTTCGCCTTCAGGGTGAAAATCAAGGAACCATCGGCCGCCGGAACCTGACAGACCGTTTCATTGCCATCGCCAAGCTGGAACAGCTGGAAGGCGGTGCCTTCATGCCAGGCATAATCGGGTTTCTGGTCGTTGTTGCCCAGCGCCAGCAGGGTGTTGTCACGTACGTAGACCGGCAGGCTCAGTGCATCGTGACGCTGCTTATGCCAGCGGCTACCCGGCAATTCATCGTTATGCCACAGGTGCGTCCAGCGCCCTTCCGGCAGATAAAACTGCACCTCGCCCGCTTCAGAGAACACCGGCGCCACCAGGACCGAATCGCCGAGCATATACTGACGGTCGAGATAGTCGCAGGCCGGATCGTCCGGGAACTCGAGCATCATGGCACGCAACATCGGAGTACCGAACTCGTTGGCCAGCGCCGCCTGGCGATAGAGATACGGCATCATGCGGCATTTCAGCTGCGTGAAGTGGCGCACCACGTCACAGGACTCTTCGTCGTAGGCCCACGGCACACGATAGGATTTGCTGCCGTGCAGGCGGCTGTGGCTGGAGAGCAGGCCAAAGGCGCACCAGCGCTTATAAACATGGGCCGGCGCTGTGTTTTCGAAACCGCCGATATCGTGACTCCAGAAACCGAAGCCGGACATGCCGATCGACAGCCCGCCGCGCAGGCTTTCCGCCATCGATTCGTAATTGGCATAGCAGTCGCCACCCCAGTGCACCGGGAACTGCTGCGCCCCCACCGAGGCGGAACGGGCGAACAGCACCGCCTCCTGCTCGCCGACGGTCTCTTTCAGCACCTTCCACACCAGCTCGTTATAGATGAATGCGTAGTGGTTGTGCATTTTCTGCGGATCGGAACCGTCAAACCACTTCACGTCGGTCGGGATACGCTCGCCGAAGTCGGTCTTGAAGCAATCGACCCCCATCGCTACCAGACCTTTTAACTTGTCGGCGTACCACTGGCAGGCTTCCGGGTTGGTGAAGTCATAAATCGCCAGCCCCGGCTGCCACTTATCCCACTGCCACAGCGAACCGTCCGGGCGCTTAAGCAGATAGCCCTTCTCTTTCAGCTCCTTGAACACCGGCGAGCGCTGGCCGATGTACGGGTTGATCCACACGCAGACCTTCAGCCCTTTCGCCTTCAGGCGCTTGATCATCCCTTCCGGGTCCGGGAAAGTTAGCGGATCCCATTCAAAATCGCACCACTGGAAGGCCTTCATCCAGAAGCAGTCGAAGTGGAAGACGTGCAGCGGCAGATGGCGCTCGGCCATGCCGTCGATAAAGCTATTTACCGTCGCTTCGTCATAGTTGGTAGTGAACGAGGTCGTCAGCCACAGACCGAACGACCATGCCGGCGGCAGCGCCGGGCGGCCGGTGAACTGCGTATAGCGGTTAAGCACCGCTTTCGGCGTCGGGCCGTCGATCACGAAGTACTCGAGATATTCGCCTTCAACGCCGAACTGGACTTTAGAGACTTTCTCCGAGCCCACCTCGAAGGAGACGCGCTGCGGGTGATTCACCAGCACGCCGTAGCCGCGGTTGGTCAGGTAGAACGGAATGTTTTTGTAGGATTGCTCAGTGCTGGTGCCGCCGTCTTCGTTCCAGGTTTCTACCGTCTGGCCGTTGCGCACCAGCGCGGTAAAGCGCTCGCCGAGGCCGTAGACGGTTTCGCCGACGCCGAGGTCGAGGCGCTCAAACATGTAGTTGCGCTGGGTCTTACTATCCTGCACGTAGCCGTTGTTTTTCAGTTGGCTACCGGTGATACGCACGCCGTCGCGCAGAAAATCCAGCGCCCAGAATTCACCTTTAGTCACCCGCACGCTGAGGCTGCCGCTTTTCAGCTCGGCGAACTCGGCCGTATTTTCTATTTCGACATGGACGTCTTTCTGCACGTTCAGCGGATAGTGCGGGCCGTTATCCAGCGCGCCCTGGAAGTGCTCCATGCGCACGCCGATTATCCCTTCCTGAGGCGAGAAAAAGCGCAGGGTGAACAATGGCGTATCCAGTTGCCAGGCGCGTTCGCGGACATCGCGCGGCGCGGCATAGACCACCATTTCATTCCCCTGCTGCTCCACCTCGTAAACCTGTACGGGTTGGATCAGGTTGAGCCCTGGTTGAATGAGCCAGTTTCCATCACTGATTTTCATTAAAACGTCCTCTTAGTTTTGCCATTCTTTTTCGATCGGGGCTGCCGTGAATTCTTGTTCGTTGCGACGCGCGCCCTCGGCCAGCTCGGCCATCATTTTTTTCAGGAACGGCGTTTTTAGCGTGTAGTAGCGTTTGGCGATTACCGCGCTCAGCAGGTAGCACACCGCCGGAACGAGGGTGAACAAGGCGATAATGATGGTGAGGGTGGCGCTGTTCTGGGTTTTAGCGGCGGCGTCATAGCCGCCGCCGGCCAGCATCCAGCCGATCAGCGCGCCGCCCAGCGCCAGCCCCAACTTAAGCACAAACAGGGTGCCGGCGAAGCTGATGCCGGTCAGGCGTTTGCCGTTGCACCATTCGCCGTAGTCGACGGTGTCGGACATCATCACCCACTGGATTGGCGTCACCAGCTGGTGCAGTACGCCAATGATGAAGATAAAGACGAACATGGTGATTTCGGCGTCCATCGGTACGAAGAACATCGCCACGCTGAGCACCGCCAGGAGGGCGTTGGTCCACCAGAAGACGCTGACTTTGCATTTCCAGTCGGTCAGCGGCTTTGCCAACGCCGAGCCAATCAGGTTGCCGACGCAGTAGGTGGTGAGGAAGACGGTGAACAGCGCCGCCGAGCCCATGATCCAGGTGGTGTAGTACATCATCGCGCCGCCGCGAACGCAGACCGCGAGGATATTGAGGATGGTGAGTACGCCAACGATGCGCCACTGGTCGTTGCGCCAGATATCGCGCAGGTCTTCACGCATCGAGGTACTGCTCGGCGGCGCTTCGACACGCTCTTTGGTGGTGAAAAAACAGAAGGCCAGCATCAGGAAGGCGACCACCGAGAGCACCGCAATGCCGCCCTGGAAGCCGAGCGCTTTATCTTCGCCGCCGATAAAGTTGACCAGCGGCATCATCAGCACGGTGGAGAGCATGCCCCCCGCCGTCGCCAGCACGAAGCGCCAGGACTGCAGCGAGATGCGCTGCGTCGGGTTGTCGGTGATCACGCCGCCCAGCGCGCAGTAGGGGATATTCACCACGGTGTAGAGCAGGGTCAGCAGCGTGTAGGTCACGGCGGCGTAGATCAGCTTGCCGTTGTGGCTTAAATCCGGCGAGCTGTAGGCCAGCACGCAGACGAGGCCGAACGGGATAGCGCCGAAGAGGATCCACGGGCGGAACTTACCCCAGCGGCTGCGGGTACGGTCGGCAAGCAGGCCCATGCACGGGTCGGAAATCGCATCCAGCGCCCGCGCCAGCAGGAACATGGTGCCGACAAAGCCGGCGGGGATACCGAAAATATCGGTGTAGAAAAACATCATGTATAACATGACGTTATCAAAAATGATGTGGCTGGCGGCGTCACCCATACCGTAGCCAATTTTCTCTTTGACGGACAGAATATGATCTTTCATTTGCGCACTATTCCCTTAGCGGCACCGCGGATTGGTACCGGTTACGGTTTTTTTAAACCTTTGGCGCAGTAAGATGAATTGCGATATCTCGTTATCAAATTACGTTTCTTGTTTTCTGTGATCGCGGTAGCCCGAAAGAGTGTGAAAAAGTGTAACCCATGGATTTTGAACGGATTTGTCTAAGACTGTTCTGCAAAGTCCAGTTTTAACAGTAAAAAAGTGCGTTTAGGTATGTGGTAAATGCCTGAAAGTAGCTATAATGCGCCCGCCTCCATGTAGCAATCGAGGCGCGGAAGATCGTCATCTCCGGTGAGGTGGCTGGACTTCAAATCCAGTTGGGGCCGCCAGCGGTCCCGGGCAGGTTCAACTCCTGTGATCTTCCGCCAAAGTCTTTTTATCTGAACACTCTCCATTTCACAATCACCCTACAAAAGCGCGTAACACCAAATACTGTAACCAACGCATTGAGGTTAAACAGCAGTGTTTTTGACCATTAATGTCACTCTCCATCAAAGGTAATACTAATAATGACTTTGGTGCGAAAGCACCACTTGCAACTGTCCTTGAGCTGGATTTTGGCCAGGATAACTGAATGAAAAACATATACAATTATCAACTTCCCCGGATCGACCTTCTCATTTTTTGCCGATGACCTGGTAGATAAATTTTATTTTTCAGCCTTTCATCATCGTCGATATCCAGTATGTAACGCTAATTCTCCATCAATAACCGGAAAAGTATATTATTTTAATCATTATAAATTCCTCTTAGATACTAGTGTGTTAAGCAACCAAATTTATATTTCAATTGGAGATCTTTATCATATACACATTTTATTTGTGTGGTTATCATTCACACTCAATTGCATTTAATTTACAAGTATATGAAATAGAAGAATATAAAAACCGTGGAGGAAACTCTGGTGTCATTTGTTTTGAGATAAATGATGACTCTATTACTGTGCAATTTCGTGATAATTAACTATATCTATATAACTATATTCGACCAGGCCAAGTTGATGTTGATCATATGAAAGCACTGGCAAGAGCTGGTAAGGGATTGAATAGTTATATTAGTCGTACAGTACGTAAGAATTTTTATCAGAAATTACGTTAACTATTATATATGCCCAAGGTTATAACGCCTTGGACAATTAAATTTTAGTTCTACTCTGTGCCTTCATTCAATTCTCTACCTAAACTCCTCATCTAATGATTTTCACCCTGCTGAGCGCAGCGCGAGCAGGGAAATCGCCCGGATTGCGGCTGCCGCCTGATCCGGGCGATAAAACGGCGAAAATCTCCTCTTCCACCACCCTGTCTGACGCCTTAATAACTTTACTTTCAGGATAACCGCTCGCAAACGCGCAAGATTAATCGTTCGTCTAATGAAATTTATGCCCCGCTTCTGACATACTCTACCGTTGTGAACAGGTTGACCCGGAGACCAAATGGCAAAGGAAAATATAACGTCGTCCCCAGCAGGTGAGTTCATTATGTTTGCCAGCGGTGATGGGAAAGTGCGCGTTGAATGCCGCTTTGAGTCAGACACAATCTGGTTATCCCAGGCGACAATGGCTGAACTGTACGATAAAGACGTTCGGACTATTAATGAGCATTTAATCAATATCTTCTCTGAAGGTGAACTTGCTCAAAATTCAACTATCCGGAAATTCCGGATAGTTCGCCAGGAAGGAAAACGCCAGGTTTCCAGAGAGATAGACCATTACAACCTTGAAGCCATACTCGCTGTTGGCTATCGCGTTCGCTCCTCTCGCGGCACGCAGTTCCGCCAGTGGGCGACCCAGACGCTCCAGGAATACCTGATCAAAGGTTTTGTGATGGACGATGAGCGGCTGAAGAATCCGCCTGTGGGTTCATCGGCAGTACCCGACTATTTCGATGAGATGCTGGAGCGTATCCGCGATATTCGCGCCAGCGAACGCCGCGTTTATTTGCGGGTGCGAGAGATTTTTGCATTAGCGGCTGACTATCAACCGTCGTTAAAAGAAACCACGCAGTTTTTTCAAACAATCCAGAACAAGTTACATTTTGCCTGTACCGGGCATACCGCCGCTGAACTCATTCATCAACGTGCTGACGCCAGTCAGCCGCATATGGGGCTGACCAACTATAAAGGTGAAGAGGTGCATAAGTGTGATGTGACGGTGGCAAAAAATTATCTCACTCAGGATGAAGTCAATGAGCTTAACCGCGTAGTTAACATGTGGCTGGATTTTGCCGAGGATCAGGCCCGTCGTCGTCAGCAGGTCTTTTTACGCGACTGGCAGGATAAGCTGGATCAGTTCCTGCAATTTAACGACCGTGAGGTTTTGCAAGGCGCAGGTAAAGTCAGTCAGAAAATGGCCGATGAAAAAGCGCAGGCGGAATATAGTCAGTTTGCTGAACAACAGCGGCGCTTAAAGGAAGCCGAAGGTGAAAAGGATATCGCCGGTTTGCTACAGTGGAAAACAGAGCCTAAAAAGTAGCTCAGGATGCCTGATAGCGCGAGCTAGCCCCTCGGGTGGCAGCTAACGCCTTATCCGGCCTACGGTCTGATAGCGCGATCAACCCCCCGGGTGGCGGCTAGCGCCTTACCCGGGCTACCAGACGGCGCAGAACCGTAGCCCTGCGGAGCGCAGCGCGAGCAGGGAAAATTCCCGCCTCAGAAGTAATAGCCAATATTAACGTTAGTGCGAAAGTACCATTTGCCGCTGCCCTCGGACTGGGTGCTGGTCCAGCCGGTGGCGTTCAGCGCGCCGCCCCACGGATTAACGTTCTTCGCCCAGCTGAGATCGACCCAGAACATCACCGGCAGCGCAAAGACCTGTACGCCAAGGGTATTCATCTGCGAATCGCTCCAGCCGCTTTTATCTTTCCACAGCACGCTGTAGTCGTTGTAAAAACGCAGCTTCGATACGCCGCCCCACTTCACGTCGACATCGCGGGCGACGTTCAGCGACGCGGTCGTCGCTTTCGCCGGGATCAGGTAGGCCGGCGTCAGGCCGTTGCCGCCCATCAGAATGGTATCGTCGCTGACGCCCGCCGGGTTCTTCGGATCGTATTGGTAGCGAATCAGCTGCGAAGTCAGCTGCCACGGCCCGTTATGTAACATGACGTGCACGCCTGCCGCCCAGAAGGTGCCGTCGTCGTCGGTCTCGCGGTTGTGCAACCGCGCCAGCGCCAGTGAGCCGCCCAGCTCGTTATTCCAGCCGCCGCCGTGAAAATCCCGCGCAATACGCACATTCACCTGGTCCCGCTTTTCATTATGCTGCTGATGCTGAGTCGGATAGATAGTGTTTTTCAGCCGATCGTAATCGCCAACGTCCGGCGCATAGCGCAAATTCTCCGGTTCCATCCACGGGAAATAGGCCACATCCAGCGACCAGTTATTATCATGATATTGATAGTTCACGCCGCTACCGGCGCTCACGCCAAAGCCTAAATAAAACGGAATACCATAGGACCAGCCAAATTGCGGATAAGGTTCAAGGCCAAATGGTTTGCCAGGGATCCCCAGTTGGATATTATTATTATTGTCGAAGCGGTACCCTACGTAAGCGCGGTCGATGGCGTATTTACGGTGATCCTGGAACCAGAACCCGGCATCAAAGAAATAATTATCATAAAAGCCGCTGCTGTCGATACGGAAAGTATCAAAACGCAGATGCGGCGGGTTGCGATAATTACTGCCTTTCCAGTCTTCATAGCGATAATTTGCCCGCAGCGCGCCGCCGAAATCCAGCCCGGCAAGATTATCCGCGCTGCGCCAGCCGATATGCGGGAACGGCTTGCCGTCGTCCGCCAGCGCCAGCCCGCTGGTCACGGCAGCCAGCAGCAGCGAAAGGAGTATTTTACGCATAGCACATCCCTCACTTTATTTTTATAAGCGATAAAAGACCGTCGATTAATATCGACTTATTATTTTGTCTCAGTGGTGAAACTCTTAATTAAATAGCACGGTGATTTTATTTTTGTTCCAAATATGAAACTCTGTTTATTATTTGATAGAAGAAAAATCGCACGCAGGATGTCGGGAGTCAAGGTATAAACCTTGAGCCATAACGCAATATTATTATTCTGCCGGAGTGATATTAATATTTGCGACATGGAAAGGAAAAGGGTCTCAAATATGAAACCATAATACTTCCGGGTGATGACCATCGCTATATGGCGTACTGGTAATTGGCTAACTCTTTTACCGTCATCGGCAAGCCCTGCTTTAGCAGCATCTCCAGGAACTCATCGACGGTCATTGGAGGATGCTTGAGAGACTGCCGCTGCCTTCTCACCGCCTCCAACGCCAGAGCATGATTAAGGTCAAACAGGTCCGATATGAATACATCAGGATGAAGTGTTTCGATTTCAAATGGAAGCAATGATTCTGCTGGAAAGTCTTTATGATTTAACGTAACGATAATTTCAGCCTTCGCTCTGATTGCCGCAGCAAGGACATGCCGATCGTCAGGGTCGGGTAAAACTAGTCCGTTAATTAATCCTGCAAAACCCGTTACATTAGCATCCGGTAAAGCTGCATTCATGAGATCAACGGTACGACGCAGCGCTTCAGGTGCTATATCAGGCCGATTTATAAGAAGATTCCTGCACCATTCATCGTGAATGAAGCGGCTCCATTTTGGTTGATAAAGTCCAGCGATCCCTAAGTGCATTAATAAATCCCTGAGCCGTGCTGGATATAATACACAAGCATCTAAAATCACCGGATAAGGTGAATGTCGCATTAATACATCCCTAAGTCCTGCGCCTGATCCGCCAGCGCTTGCATCGCGTCCAGGCTTTCCTGTTCCCTACGTTTTTTATACTCCATCAGATCGGCAAACAGAACCCGGCGATGGCGTCCAGTTTTATGAAATGGAAGCTTCCTCGCTTCCAGCAGTTTAACCATATGCGGACGAGAAACATTGAGTATATTCGCTGCTTCCTGGGTGGTGAGTTCAGCATGAACAGGAACAATCTGCACCGCGTTGCCACAAGCCAATTCCCCAAGGATCTCCATCAGCATAGTCAGAGCGCTGGTTGGCAACTCAATGGTATGAGTTTTGTCATCTTCACCCACAATCGCAATACGCTGCGTTTCAAGATGAGTAGAAAGGTATGCCGCCAGCTCACGCTGCCCGCGCTGGGCAAGTTCACTCTCCAGCGGGTCCGGAAGGTTCAGTTTAGTCATGCGCTTGTCTCCAATGGCCATGTAAAAATTATAATCGCAATATTCGAAACCCACAATATTCGAAATAAACGAAACTTGCCAATGTCGCATTCGCCGATTTTCACTTTTTTTATATAACTGTTATCGCCGCCGGGCCGTTTTTCCCGACGCTAGACCGGTCTATCCTCGACGCATTCGCACCATGAATCCTCTTTGTAGACCGGAGAACCTATGAAAGCCATTGCCATTACCCAGGCCGCCGCCGACGGCAGCAACATTCCCTTTTTACGCGATATCGATCTACCGGATCCGCAGGCGCAAGGCCACGATCTGCTGGTCGAGGTCAAAGCCATTTCGGTGAACCCGGTCGACACCAAAGTGCGCGCCGGGTTTAATGCCGATACCCCGCGGGTGCTGGGCTGGGATGCGGTTGGCGTGGTGAAAGCCGTTGGCGATGCGGTGACGCTATTCACGCCGGGCGATGAAGTGTGGTACGCCGGCGCGCTGGGCCGTCCCGGCAGTAACAGCGAACTGCAGCTGGTTGATGAACGCATCGTGGCGCTGAAACCGCGCTCGCTGGAGAATGCCGCCGCCGCCGCGCTGCCTCTGACCGCTATCACCGCCTGGGAATTGCTGTTCCACCGCCTTGGCGTGCAGGAAGGCGGTAACGCCGGCGATACGCTGCTGATTGTCGGCGCGGCGGGCGGCGTTGGCTCTATCCTCACCCAGTTGGCCAGCAAACTCACCAACATGACGGTAATTGGTACCGCATCGCGCCCGGAAAGCCAGAAGTGGGTACGCGAGGCCGGGGCGCATCACGTCATTGACCACAGCAAGCCGCTCGCTGAAGAACTGGCGAAAATCGGCATTCATGCCGTGACCCACGTCGCCAGCCTGACCAATACCGATCAGCATTTTAACGAACTGATCGCCGCGCTCGCCCCGCAGGGTAAGTTGGCGCTGATTGATGACCCGGAGAGCCTGGACGTGGTGCCGCTGAAAGCGAAAAGCATTTCGCTGCACTGGGAATTTATGTTCACCCGCTCAATGTTTGAGACGGATGATATGATCGCCCAACATCAGCTACTGACCCGCGTCGCCGCGTTGATTGACGATAACACGCTGCGCACTACCCTTGGCGAACACTACGGCACTATCAACGCCGCCAATCTGCAAAAAGCCCACGTTAAGCTGGAAACCGGGCGCTCGGTCGGCAAAATCGTGCTGGAGGGTTTCTAAATGCGCGACGACACCATTGCGCTTATCGCGGTTCTGAAGGCGAAAGCCGGGCAAACCGAGGCCCTGCGCGACGCGCTGCAGGCGCTGCTGCTGCCAACCCGCGAGGAGCCGGGCAATCTCGACTACGCGCTGTTTCAGCTGCGCGACGCGCCGGATACCTTCTACATGCGTGAGTCCTGGCGCGACCAGCAGGCGCTGGATGAGCATATCGCCCAGCCCTACTTCCAGGCCTTTATCGGCCAGATGGAGAGCCTGCTCGCCGAGCCGCTGCGGCTGGATTATCTGACACCCATCGCGCCTTGATATCACGAGCGTCTCACCCCGGTGAGGCGCCTTCTTTAACCCTTTGAGCTGCGCTTTTCTCATCCTGCCCTAACCAGGCTACGCTTACCCTTGCCGCGCAAAAAACACTCACCCCCTTCCGCTTGATTTATCACGCTATTGCACAAGAGGTAATGCTATGCAGATCAACGCTATAGGTACGTACTCCGCCAGCCAGCCGCTCGAATCGATGTCTATCACCCGCCGCGAACCCGGCCCACAAGATGTACAGATCGCTATTGCATACTGCGGCGTCTGCCATTCCGATCTCCATCAGGCGCGAGCGGAATGGGCCGGGACGCTGTATCCCTGCGTGCCGGGCCATGAAATCGTTGGCCGGGTGACGGCGGTCGGCGATGCCGTCTCAGGTTACGCCGTCGGCGATCTGGTGGGCGTCGGCTGTATGGTGGATAGCTGTAAACAGTGCGAGGAGTGCGCTGAAGGGCTGGAGAACTACTGTGACCATATGGTGCTGACCTATAACGGGCCGACCCAGGACGCGCCAGGGCATACGCTGGGCGGTTATTCACAGCAGATCGTGGTCAATGAACGCTACGTACTGCGGATAAACCATCCCGAAGCGCAGCTCGCCGCCGTCGCGCCGCTGTTGTGCGCCGGGATCACGACCTATTCGCCGCTACGCCACTGGCACGCCGGGCCGGGCAAAAAAGTCGGCGTCGTCGGCATCGGCGGGTTGGGGCATATGGGGATCAAGTTGGCCCACGCCATGGGGGCCCACGTGGTGGCCTTTACCACCTCGGAATCCAAGCGCGACGCGGCCAGAGCGTTGGGCGCGGATGAGGTCGTGGTGTCGCGCAACGAAGACGAAATGGCGGCCCACGTCAAAAGTTTCGATTTCATCCTCAACACCGTGGCGGCGCCGCACAATCTCGATGCCTTCACCACGTTGCTGAAACGTGATGGCACTATGACCCTGGTTGGCGCCCCGGCCACGCCGCATCCATCGCCGGAAGTGTTCAATCTGATCTTCCGCCGCCGCTCGATTGCCGGCTCAATGATCGGCGGTATCCCGGAAACCCAGGAGATGCTCGACTTCTGCGCCGAACACGGCATCGTCGCCGATATCGAGCTGATTCGCGCCGATCAGATCAACGAAGCCTGGGAAAGAATGGTCAAGGGCGACGTGAAATATCGCTTCGTGATCGACAGTTCGACTCTCGCCGACTAAACGCCGCGGCGGAAAGTCCGGCGCCACTCCGTCGGGCTGACGCCAAAACGTGCTTTAAACTGCTGGCGCCAGGTTACGGCAGAAAGATAGCCCACCGCTTCCGCCACCTGCTCGACCGGTAAATCCCCCGCCTCGAGCAGGCTCTGGCTGCGGCGCAGGCGCTCGGCGGTTAACCAGTTGGCAATGCTCATCCCGGTCGCCCGGGCGAAATGGCGGGTCAGCGTACGGCGGCTCATTGCCACCACCTCGGCCAGCGAATCAAGATTATGCGGCTCGGCAATGTGCTGCTGCAGATAATCCAGCAGACAATTAATCCGCGCATCGCGGGTGTTGCGCGGCACCGGCTGGGCGATAAACTGCGCCTGGCCGCCCTCGCGGTGCGGCGGCACGATCATCCGCCGGGCGATCTGGTTGGCGGCGAGGCTGCCAAAACGCTGGCGAATGATATACAGGCAGCAATCTAGCGCCGCGGCGGTCCCCGCCGAGGTAATCACCTTCTGGTCATCGACGTACAGGGCGTTGATATCAAGCTGAACCTGCGGAAACAGGCGCTGGAAATCCTGCTCGAACTCCCAGTGGGTCGCCGCCCGCTTACCGTCGAGCAGCCCGGCGTAGCCAAGGACAAACGCGCCGAGGCACAGGCCGACGATTTCCGCGCCGTTATCGCGCGCCCGAATCAGACTCGCGATCAGCGCCTGCGGCGGGCGCTGGTTGACCTCGCCCCAGTAGGGCACCACCACGATATCCGCCTGTTCCATCGCGGTAAAATCACCGCTGGCGTATAGCGCGAAGCCGTCGCGGGCGCTGAGTAATCCCGGCTGTTCGGCGCAAATCTGCAGATTAAAACGTTTGGTTTCCGAGACCGTATCGCCAAACAGCATACAGGGGACGGAATAATGAAACGGGCTAAAGCCCTCTACGGCGACAATCGCCACGTCGGTTAATGTCATCATCCCTTCCCCTTGAGCAGGTTAATAAACAACGGTTTCCCCATCCTGTGGAATACTGACTACCCCGGCAATCTGATTATCCGCGACGTACTGGCGCATCTCTTCGCGGCTCACCAGACAATGGTTGACCGCCTCCAGGTGGATGGCCATGATTTTCGCTTCCGGCAGGGCGAAATGCGCCTTCAGCAGGTCCTCTTTGCCCATGATGATCGGGCCAAAGCCGATAACGTGAGCGTAGCCGGCGTTCAGCACCACCACATCCGGGCGCAGCTTCAGCATGTCGGCTTCAATCTCATCGCGCCAGATGGTATCGCCAACCAGCCACAGCGTCTTCTCCTGCGGATGACGGAACACCACGCCGCAGGCCTCGCCCAGACGTTCAGCCATCGCCGGTACCGCGTAGGTACGGTCGCTGCCATGTTGCCCGGAAGTGGTTTTCTGCAGGCCTACTCCGGCAAATTCACTGTCTGCCGACAGCAGGCGGATATCCTGAAATCCCTGGCTGCGCAGCAGCGCGGCGTCGGCCTCATGCTGGACGAAAACCGGAAGGATTTTCGGGATCGCCGCGATCGCCGCCTCGTCCCAATGATCGTCATGGGTATGGGTGACGATTACCGCATCGACGTCGATAATTTTTTCGCGGGGAAACGGCAGCGCCACCAGCGGATTGCGCAGTTCGCTGCGCGCGGTTCCTGGAAATCCCGGCCAGGCGCCTTTGTCCGCCAGCATCGGGTCGATCAGGAATTTTTTACCTGCGTATTCAATAACCTGTGTAGCATTACGGATATGAGTGATGTTCATGTTAGCGTTCCTCTGTGGGGTAATCTGACGAACATCGTATTGCGTACCAGCCTGGCGCAATATGGGCATTTGGGCAATGATCGATGGAATCGGGCCAACCTGCGACGGTTGCCAATCGCAGCCGGCTATGTTGTTCTGAAGATTAAACTTTCTACAGGAATGGCAGGATGAAGAAGAAACTAACCGCCGCCGATATGCACAATCCACAGGTCATCGCCGAGACGCCGTGGTTCAGCATGCGCAAGGTAGGTATTGATGTCGCCCCCGGCGAGCGGCGTGACTTTTATTCCATTCACTACCCACGCCCGGCGGTCGGGATTGTGGCGCTCCAGGACGACAAAGTGCTGCTGATTCGCCACTACCGCTATCTGATCGATAAGGTGGTGTGGGCCATTCCCTCTGGCGGCGTCGATGAAGGCGAAGAACCCGCCGTCGCCGCGCTGCGCGAACTGCGCGAAGAGACCGGCTGGCAAGCGCAACACGCTGAGGAAATCATCCGCTACAACCCGTCATACGGCAGCAGCGACCAGCTGTTTATCACCTGGCTCGCCACCGATTTAAGCTGGGTTGGCATGGACGCAGATCAGGATGAAGTGATGGAAACCAGCTGGTTTACCTTCGAGGAGATAAACCAGCTGATCGCCCGCGGCGAAATGCCGGACGGGCTGTCTCTGGTGCCGCTGCTGCACCTGATGGCGCAGCGTAGATGATTACCAGCCCGGTACCGCGCCGCCGTTGAAGATGGTTTCTGCCGCCTTCGCCACTTCCGGCGACTGGTACGACTGCATAAACTCTTTCACGTTTTCGGCGTCTTTATTGTCTTCACGCGCCACAATGATGTTCACGTACGGCGAGTTTTTGTCTTCAATAAAGATGCCGTCGCGTACCGGAGATAACCCGGTTTGCTGCAGGTAGGTGGTACTGATAATGGCGACATCGACCTTCGGATCGTCCAGCACCCGCGGCAGCTGCGCACCCTCCAGCTCCATAATTTTCAGGTTTCGCGGGTTGCTGGTGATATCCACCGCCGTCGGCAGCAGGCCGGTACCCGCTTTGAGAGTAATCAGTTGCTCTTTTTGCAATAACAATAGCGCGCGGCCGAGGTTGGTCGGGTCATTGGGAATGGCGATGGTCGCGCCATCTTTAATATCGGCAACGGATTTAATCTTGCGCGAATAGCCGGCCATGGGAAAGACGAAAGTATTGCCGATGGCCACCAGGTGGTAGCCGTGCGCTTTGTTGTCTTGTTCCAGATAGGGACGATGCTGGAAGACGTTGGCATCCAGCTCCCCGGCGTTGGTAGCATCGTTCGGCAACAGCGAGCCGCTAAAGCCTACCAGCTCGACGTCGAGGCCATACTTTTCTTTCGCCACCTTCTTCGCCACTTCCGCCACATCCTGTTCCGCACCGTTAATCACGCCGACTTTTATGTGTTTGGCATTGTCATTCTTCTGGTCACAGCCCGCTAACAGCAGGCCAGCCAGCATCACTGCCGCCGCCGTGCGTAAACGCAATTTCATCATCAGTACCCCATCAGTCCATGGAAAATCATTATTATTTTTCGAGCAAAACTATAACGATTTTGTGCTCGATTTTTAAACACGAAAAGGTATCAATAAGATGAAAATCGTCTAAGCGCCTTCCCCGGTAGCGCTTACGCTTACCGGGGCTACCGGCCGAATGCCCAACCATATCCGGGGAAATACGCTTAACTCAGGTCAACGTTTTTACTGGCGAACAGCCAGGTGAGGACAAAACCGCATAAATACGAAACCGCCAGACCGCCGGCGTACACCGCCATCCCGGCATAAATTCCGCTACCGGAGGTCATCAGCGGCAGCGCCACCAGCCCGGACGGGCCAAACACCGTGTTCAGGCCCACCGGCAGCCCCAGCCAGGCAATCAGGCCCACGAAGAAACCGCCGCAGGCGCCGCCGATACAGGCGGTGATAAACGGTTTCATGCGCGGCAAGGTCACGCCGTAAATCAGCGGTTCGCCAATACCGAGGAAGCCCGGAATAATCGCCCCTTTGATTTGGGTTCGCAGCAGCGAATCGCGCTTCGCGCGCCAGAACAGCGCCAGCGCCGCGCCCACCTGCCCGGCCCCGGCCATCGCCAGGATAGGAAACAGCGAGTTAAAGCCCTGCGCATCCACCAGCGCAAAATAGACCGGCACAAACCCCTGATGCACGCCGAACATCACCGCCAGCAGGAACAGCCCGGCCAGCACCGCCGAGCCAAACGGATTGCCGTTAAGATGCAGGAACAGCCACGACATACCGGTAAACAGCCAGCCGCCAATCGGCATAATCACCGTAAAGGTCACCGCGCCCATAATCAGCAGCGTCACCGCCGAGGTAAGGATCATATCGAGGTTAGCGGGCATTATCCGCCGCACCTGACGCTCCACCCACGCGCCAAGAATCGAGGCGATTAGCACGCCGATAATATTGCCGCGCGGGTCGATACCATGGCCGAAGAAGGTCGAAATTCCGGCGTAGAATCCGCTGGTCGCTTCCGGGTTGTAGCCCAGCACGAACAGCGAGGCGATAATCGCGCCGTTCACGCCCGAACCGCCGAAGGCTTTCTGAGCGTTATAGCCAATCAGGATACTCAGGAAGGTAAACATCCCTTTGCTGAATACCTTCATATAACCAATCAGCGCCACCAGGCTGGCGTTAGGATGCGCGTTCTCCAGCACGAAGATTTGTTCCGCCAGCGTGGCGAAGCCTAACAACAGCCCGACGGCGATAAAGCCGGGGATCAGCGGCGTAAAAATAGTGGCAAACTTCGCGAGAAACTTCTGTACACCGCTGGTCTGCTTACTCTTTAACGCCTGCTTTTTCTCCGCTGCCACATCCGCCAGCGAGGTGGCTGCCTGCGGCGCCGCTTCCATCAGGCCGTTCATCATTTCCGCGGCGGTCTGCGCCTTGCCGGGCCCTAATACCACCTGGAACTGTTCATCGCTGACGATAACCCCCATCACGCCGTCAATCTGGCGAATGGCGGCGCTATCGGCCAGGCTTTCATCGCGCAGGGTCAAGCGCAGGCGCGTCATGCAGTTACCCGCCTGCGCCACGTTTGCGGCCCCGCCGACGTGAGCCAGGATCCGCGCTATCATCTCTTTAGTTATTTTTGCCATTGCCTGTTACCTGTCTGTCGGCGCTCAAGTGTTGCTTAGCGCCTTGCGGATATAACCGTTGTTTTTCGCCAGCAGCGACTGCGCTTCTGCAGCACTTAAGTCAGCCAACACCATCACAATCGCCGTCTTACAGTGGCGGCCACAGGCATCCAGCGCATTCTGCGCGGTGGCGCGATCGCAGTCGGTCGCTTCCATCACGATAGACACCTGGCGCTCAATCAGCTTGGCGTTGGTCGCTTCGACATCCACCATCAGGTTGCTGTAGACCTTGCCGATGCGGATCATCGCCCCGGTGGAGATCATGTTCAGCACCAGTTTCTGTGCGGTGCCGGCTTTCAGGCGGGTCGATCCGGTAACCACTTCCGGGCCGACCACCGGGGTAATCGCCACGTCCGCCAGCTGCGCCATTTCACCGTGCGGGTTACAGCTGACGATAGCGACAAACGCATTCTGGCTATGGGCGTATTCCATCGCACCAATGACGTACGGCGTACGCCCGCTGGCCGCCAGCCCCACCAGCACATCACGGTTGCTGAAGTTAAGGTTCTGCAGGTCCATCGCCCCTTGCGCTTTATTGTCTTCCACGTTTTCCACGGCGCTCAGAATCGCTTTATGTCCGCCGGCGATAATCCCCACCACCTGCTCCGGACGGGTGCCAAAGGTCGGCGGGCATTCGCTGGCGTCCAGAATACCCAAACGCCCCGACGTGCCGGCGCCGATGTAAATCAGCCGTCCCCCGGCCCGCAGCGCCGCCGCCACTTTATCCACGACTTCCGCTATCTGCGGCAAGTAAGGCGTTATCGCCTGCGCCACTTGCTGATCTTCCTGGTTTATCACCGTCAGCATGTCGACAGTGGAGAGGGTGTCAATGTTGGCGCTGTTGGCGTTGCGTCGCTCGGTCAGCAGTTTGCTCAGGTCGATACTCATAAAAACCTCGTTATTCTCAGTTGCGCGCAGTATAAGGAATTTTTTATTCCATTCATGTGAAGAGTATCACGATTAATACGCTTGGGATAATAGGAGAATTGTAGGTATAGCCAGAGATATTGCGGTAATAAAGGTGGAATATTTTATTACCGCAACCTGGGGTTAACGCATGTGCCAGGAGGGATTAAGGTGCTATAACGCGTCCGAAGAGGAACATTAACTGGCGCCGCCGCCCAGCGATTGCCAGAGCGTAATGCGGTTATTGAGGTCGGTCTGCTGCAGCGACAGCAGCGTCGCCTTCGCCGACCACAGCGTCCGCTGGGCGGTCAGCACCGACAGATAATCGCCAACCCCGGCCTGATAACTCTTCATCGCGATATCCAGCGACTTCTGCTCGGCGGCAACATACTGCTGCTGGGCATCGAGCTGTTCACTCAGCGTTTCCCGGCGCGCCAACGCATCGGCAACGTCCTTAAAGGCGCTCTGAATGGATTTCTCGTAGGTGGCAATCAGCCCCTTTTTCTCAGCCTGCGCATAGCGTAGCTGCGCCAGATTACTGCCGCCGGTGAACAGCGGCAGGCTGATGGACGGGGCGAACGACCACACCTGCATGCCATGGCTAAACAGCGACGATAGCGAATCGCTGCCGACCCCGGCGCTGGCGGTCAGCGAAATGGACGGGAAAAAGTTCGCTCGCGCCGCACCGATATCGGCATTAGCGCTCTTGAGATTATGTTCCGCCTCCTGAATATCCGGCCGGCGCAACAGTACCGATGATGATACCCCCGCCGGCACCAGCGTGATGCTGTTATCCCCCAGACTCTCCAGCGTACCGGGCAGCAGGCTCTCCGGCACGGTTTCCCCGGCCAGTAGGTTAATGGCGTTTTTATCCTGCGCCACCAGCGTACGATAGCTGGCGACGCTGGCTCGCGCCTGCTGATAGACGCTTTCCGCCGAACTTAAATCACCGGCGGAGGCGGTGCCCACCGCCATCTGGCGAGCGACGATTTTGCGCGAGTTCTCCGCGCTATCCATCGTCTGCTGCGCCAGCGCCAGATTGCTATTATCCGTCGCCAGCGTCACCCAGGCGGTGGTCAAATCGGCAATCATCGTCAGTCGGGTATTTTGCGCGGTGAATTCGCTGGCAAGCCAGCTTTCTCGCGCCGCGCGCGACAGGCTCTGGTTCTTGCCGAACAAGTCCAGTTCGAAGCTCGAGACCGCGCCGTCAGCCTGCGAGGTAGAACTTAGGCCGCTGGCGATCGTTTTGCTGCGGGTATGGCTCAGCTCGGCATCGACGGTGGGAAACAACGATGCGCGCGTTTCACCATACTGGGCGCGAGCGGCTTCAATATCGGCCAATGCCTTTTGCACATCGCGGTTGCTATTAAGCGCGATGCTGACCACTTTTTTTAACCGCGCATCATTGACCACTTTTTGCCAGTCGCCGACCACCGCCGTTGATTCGCCGTGCGCGCCGGGAAGGGTCGCAGGCACCGGCGCGGCCGGGCGCTCGTAGTGCGGGTCAAGAGAGACACAGCCCGCGGTCAGGAGTGCGATAAACATTAAACTCAAACGAAACATAACTTACTCCTGAGAAGGACGTGGGCGGGTAAAGAGACGCTTCACCAGCACAAAGAACAGCGGGACGAAGAACACCGCCAGCAGCGTCGCCGTCAGGGTGCCGCCGATAATCCCGGTACCAATCGCCACGCGGCTGTTGGCCCCGGCGCCGGTAGCAATGGCCAGCGGCAGTACTCCGGCGATAAATGCCAGCGAGGTCATGACAATCGGGCGCAGACGGGTCTGCGCGGCGCGGATCGCCGCCCGCGAGAGCGAATAGCCCTCATCCACCGCGGATTCAGCGAATTCAACGATAAGGATGGCGTTCTTCGACGACAGGCCAATAGTCGTCAACAGCGCCACCTGGAAATAGACGTCGTTACTTAAGCCGCGCAGCGTGGCCGCCAGCGCCGCGCCAAGCAGGCCTAACGGGATGACCATGATCACCGAGAACGGCACCGACCAGCTTTCATACAGCGCCGCCAGGCACAGGAACACCACCAGAATCGAAATGGCGTACAGGCTCATCGCCTGGCCGCTGGCCAGTTTTTCCTGTAGCGAAATACCGCTCCATGCCCAGGAGGAACCCGCCGGCAGGCTATCGGCCAGTTTTTCCATTTTGTCCATTGCCGCACCTGAGCTGAAGCCCGCGGCGTTTTCCCCCTGGATCTCAAAGGCGGCCGAGCCGTTGTAGCGTACCAGGCTTTCCGGGCCGTATTCCCAATGGGTGGTGGCGAACGCGGTGAACGGCGTCATGCTGTTATCGCTGCCGCGGACAAACCATTTACCAAGATCGGACGGCACGGCGCGCGCGTCGCTCTCGCCCTGGATGTAGACCTTTTTCACCCGGCCGCGATCGATAAAGTCGTTGACGTACGTGCCGCCCCAGGCGCTGGAGAGCGTATCGGTCACGTCGCTGAGCGACAGCCCCAGCGAGACGGCTTTATTGTTATCGATATCCACCTGCAGCTGTGGCATCTGTGGCAAATCGTTGGCGCGAACCGACTGCAGTTCGCCGCTCTGATTGGCTGCGGCCAGCAGTTGGCTGCGCAGCTTCATCAGGCTATCGCGATCGGTACCCCCGCTGGCCATCAGCTCGAAAGTGAAGCCATTACTTTGCCCAAGGCCATCCACCGATGGCGGCGTCATGGCGAACAGGGTGGCGTCGCGGATCGCGCCCAGCTCTTTGTTGGCGCGCAGCGCAATGGCCTGCGCGGTATTTTCGTCGCCTTTGCGCTGCGACCAGTTTTTCAATGAGACGAAGGCCATTCCGGCGTTCTGACCGCTGCCGCTGAAACTGAAGCCGTCGACGGTGAAGATAACCTCGGTATTGGCTTTCTCTTTGGTGAGGAACCAGTCGGTCACCTGACGGCGCACCTCGGCGGTACGCACCGCCGTCGCCCCGGCAGGCAAGGTGTACTGGACCATTATTTCGCCCTGATCCTCCACCGGCAGAAAGCTGCCCGGAAGTTTCCACATCGCCAACGCCATCGCCCCGCAAATCAAGGCGTAAGCGCCCATCATCACCGCGCCGCGGCGTAGGCCGCCGAGTACGCGACGCTGGTAGCCATCTTCCGTACGCCCCCACAGGCGATTAAAGGCGCCGAAGAAACCTTTGTCATGAGGTTTGGAGTGGCTTAGCAGCGCGCCGCACAGCGCCGGAGTGAGGGTTAACGCTACGACCACCGACAGCATCATCGCCGAGATAATCGTCACCGAGAACTGGCGATAGATTACCCCGGTCGAACCGCCGAAAAAGGCCATTGGCAGGAATACCGCCGACAGCACCAGGGCGATCGCCACCAGCGCGCCGGAGATTTCGCCCATCGATTTTTCGGTGGCTTCGCGGGCGGGCAGCCCTTCGTCGCGCATAATCCGTTCGACGTTTTCCACCACCACAATGGCATCATCCACCAGCAGGCCGATCGCCAGCACCATGGCAAACAGCGTCAGTGTATTAATGGAGTAGCCAAACAGCGCCAGCACCCCAAAGGTGCCAAGTAACACGACCGGTACCGCTACCGCCGGAATGAGCGTCGCGCGGAAGTTCTGCAGGAACAGATACATTACGCAGACCACGAGGATAATCGCCTCAAACAGGGTCTGAATGACGTCCTCGACCGAGATTTTGATGAACTCGGTGCTGTCTTTCGGGTAGGCGATATCGTAGCCCTGCGGCATCTGACGCTGGAATTCAGCGATTTTGCTTTTCACCAGCGTCGCGGTATCCAGCGCGTTGGCGCCGGGCGCCATCATCACCGCAATCCCGGCGGCGGGGTGGCCGTTCAGATTAGCGGTAGCGGTGTAATCCTCGCTGCCCATCTCCACCCGCGCAACATCGCTCAGGCGCACCACCGACCCGTCTGACTGGCTCTTCACGATGATCGCTTTGAACTGGTCAGGCGTTTGCAGCCGCGACTGCGCGCGCACGGTAGCAGTCAATTGCTGGGCATTGGACGACGGTAGCGCGCCGATTTTACCCGCGGAGACCTGCACGTTCTGCGCCTCAATCGCCGACTGTACGTCGGAAGGCATCAACGAGTAAGAGGCGAGTTTGGTCGGATCCATCCAGATGCGCATCGCGTATTCGGCGCCGAATACCTGCAGGCTGCCGACGCCCTCCACGCGCGCCAGCGGGTCCTGCATATTGCTGACCAGCCAGTCGGAGATATCGGAACTGGTGGCACGGTTGGTTTTGTCATACACCGCGAGGATTAACAGGAAGCTGCTTTGCGATTTTTCTACCGTTACGCCAGATTGCTGTACTTCACTCGGCAGACGCGATTCCGCCTGCTGCACTTTGTTTTGCACCTGTACCTGAGCGGTATCCGGATCGGTTCCCTGCTCAAAGGTGACGGTAATACTTACCGTACCATCCGAACTGCTGGTGGAGGTGAAATAAAGTAAGTTATCCAGCCCGGTGAGCTGCTGCTCGATAACCTGGGTGACGCTGTTTTCCAGGGTTTCTGCGGAAGCTCCAGTATAGGTCGCGGATATTTTTACTGCTGGCGGGGCGACGTCCGGATATTGTCCCACCGGCAGCGTGCGGATCGCCAGCGCCCCGGCAAGCATGATAAGGATAGCGATCACCCAGGCAAAGACCGGGCGACGCACGAAGAAACGGGAGAACATCAGGCATTGCCTCCGTTATTTTTGACGGCAACGGCCTTCACCGCTTGTCCGGGGGACACTTTACCGGTGCCTTCGACAATCAGCTTGTCGCCCGCTTTCAGACCGCTCAGCACCAGCCATTTATCGCCGTAGGTATCGCCGGTTTGCACGGTACGCTGCTCAACGTTGTTGTCGGCATCGACAACCAGCGCCGTGGCGTCGCCTTTGGCATCGCGGGTGATACCCTGCTGCGGCGCGAGGATCGCGTCGTTCATGATGCCTTCATCGATACGCGCGCGGACAAACATTCCCGGCAGCAGGACGTGCTGCGGGTTGGGGAAGATGGCGCGCAGAGTCACCGAGCCAGTGGATTCATCGACGGCGACTTCGGTGAGCGCCAGACGCCCTTTTTCGGGATAGGTACTGCCATCTTCAAGGGTTAACGTCACGCTGAGGGTATCGCTGTTGCTGGCCAGGCTCTGCCTGCGTAAACGCAGGAGATCGACACTGGATCGCGTCAGATCGACATACATGGTGTCGAGGCCGCGGATCGTCGCCAGCGCGGTATCCTGATCGGCAGAGACCAGCGCGCCCGGCGTAACCGAGGAGATGCCGATGCGCCCGGCAATCGGCGCGGTGACGGTGGTCCAGTTCAGGTTGATGCGCGCACTCTCGAGCGCCGCTTTTTTCGACTCCACGCTGGCCTTGTCCTGGGCGCAGGCGGAGGCAGCGTCGTCGGCATCCTGGCGAGAGACGCCGTTATCTCTGACCAACGACGCGTAGCGCTGGGCTTTCTGGCAATCAGAGACCACCAGCGCCTGCGCCTGCTTCAACGCGGCCGCCGCTTCGTTCCAGGTGGCGCGATAACTGGAGGGATCGATCTGGTAAAGGGCCTGCCCGGCCTTCACCATATCGCCTTCGGTAAACAGGCGCTTCTGAATGATACCGCCGACCTGCGGGCGCACTTCGGCGCTGAGCGAGGCGGTAGTGCGGCCAGTCAGTTGGCTGACCACCGGCACCGGCTGGGCTTGCAGCGTAACAATTCCCACCTCCGGCGTGGGTTGTTGCGGCGCAGTTGTCTGCACATTATCGCATCCGCTCAGGAGAAATAATGCTATCGCGATGGGGGCTATGATGTGTTTCATTTTATTTTCTCAAGATGTAAGACGTCCCCCCGTGAATTAAATCGCGAGGAAAAGAGGGGCGCTGTGACATTTCGTCTCAATGGAAATATCGCAATAGAGCTTAGATGTTCCTTAACACTATTATTATTGTGGGGATTCTCAGCCCGCCCTTTCGAAAGTCATGGAAAGGTTATTTCGCTTACTTTGAAGGTCAAAATTAAGACAAAAAATAATGGAGAAAATAAGAATATTTTGTGAAAGTCAGGAGAGGAAAATATAACGATAGCCTGTGCAACTGGAGAAACTTAATGGCTCTAATAATTACAAAAAGCATTAATCCCGACGATCAACAAGAATTGTTTGCCGGCCTACGGCAGTATAATCAGCAGTATCTCGACGCAGATCAGTTTGGCGATCTGGGCATTTACTCCCGCGATGAGCAAGCGGTGATGCGCGGCGGGCTTATCGCCAAACGCAAAGGCAACTGGCTGTGTATCGAATACCTGTGGGTGAGCGAAGCGACGCGCGGCAACGGTCTGGGCCGCGAGCTTATGCAGGAAGCGGAACGGCAGGCGCAGGCGTTGGGCTGCAGTCATCTCCTGGTCGATACCTTCAGCTTCCAGGCGCTGCCGTTTTATCAGAAATTAGGCTATCAATTGCAGATGTCGCTGCCCGATTTCCCGCACGCGGGTATGCAACGCCACTATTTATCGAAGACACTGTAACGATAACCGTGGATAAGGCGCGACTTTTGCGCCGGATGGCGGCTACGCCTTATCCGGCCGACAGTTCTTTGGTAGCCCGGACAAGGCGCAACGCGCCGCCTCCGGGAAAATCCCTGCGCCAGGAGAGCCATAAGGCAGAAGCAGTATCAGCATCTGAATTAACACAACATCACGCCTTAACCGCCGACCCCGTGGCCCATTAACGCCAGCGCGTGGCTAACAATGGTCTGCCGGATTACCGCCTGTAAGCGCGGGTCGCTATGGATGCGCGAGAACGGCACCAGCACCAGGCTAATCACCGTGGTAAACAGCAGTTCCGGCGCCAGCGCCGGGTTAATTTTCCCCTCCTGCTGCCAGCGGCGAACCGTCTCCAGCATCACCTGAAAACGCTCCTCGCCGAAGCGCGCATCCATGTGCTGGCGCAGCATCGGCATCTCGCCGATGATCTCCTGCATCCACAGCGGCGCGAACCAGGCATTTTGCTCCGCCATGTCCGCCAGCGTCTCAACCATCATCGTCAACGCCGTTACCGGATCCTGCGGATGGTCGACGAAAATGCGGCTGATATCGTTGCGCAGCGGCATAAAGCGCTCTTCCAGCAAATTCTCAATCAGCGCTTCCCGCGACGTAAAATAGTAATTCAGCATCGCCGGCGTCACCCCGGCCTCTTTGGCAATGGCATTGAGCGACACGCGGGCCGCGCCGTGACGAGCAAACAGCGCCAGGGCGATATCTATCAACTGCTCGCGGTTAGCGGTTCCCGGTTTTTTACCGCGTGGCCGACCGGGGCGGCGCGGCGCTTCATTAGCTTTTTGTGCTGGCATATGTTGGCGATCTCTTGACCCGATTCATCATTTCACTAAATATTAATTATGCATTTAATTAATTTCAAGCGAGTGATGCAATGACATCTGAAGTCGCAAACCAACCGGCGCCCTCAATCCGCCTGCTGTTCAGCGCCCTGCTGCTGGTGATGCTGCTGTCGGCGCTGGACCAGACCATTGTCTCCACCGCCTTGCCTACTATCGTTGGCGAGCTCGGCGGACTGGATAAACTCTCGTGGGTGGTTACCGCCTATATCCTCAGCTCGACCATCGTGGTGCCGCTGTACGGTAAATTCGGCGATCTGTTCGGGCGTAAAATCGTGCTGCAGGTGGCGATCGTGCTGTTTCTTGCCGGTTCCGCGCTCTGCGGACTGGCGCAAAACATGACGCAATTGGTACTGATGCGCGCGCTACAGGGGCTCGGCGGCGGCGGCCTGATGGTGATCAGCATGGCGGCGGTCGCCGACGTTATCCCACCTGCCAACCGCGGACGCTATCAGGGACTGTTCGGCGGCGTCTTCGGCCTGGCGACGGTTATCGGCCCACTGATCGGCGGTTTCCTGGTACAGCACGCCTCATGGCGCTGGATTTTCTATATCAACCTACCGCTGGGCCTGTTCGCGTTGCTGGTCATCGGCGCGGTATTCCACAGTAGCAACAAACGTAGCCAGCATCAGATTGACTGGCTGGGGGCGATTTACCTCAGCATGGCGCTGTTATGCATCATCCTGTTTACCTCGGAAGGCGGCAGCGTCCATGCGTGGAATGACCCGCAGCTGTGGTGCATTCTGGCCTTCGGCATCGTGGGGATCATCGGTTTTATCTACGAAGAACGGATCGCCGCCGAGCCGATTATTCCGCTGTCGCTATTCCGCAACCGCAGCTTCCTGCTGTGTAGTCTGATTGGCTTTGTTATCGGCATGTCGCTGTTCGGTTCGGTCACTTTCCTGCCGCTCTATCTGCAGGTGGTGAAAGAGGCGACGCCAACCGAGGCCGGGTTACAGTTAATCCCGCTGATGGGCGGCCTGTTGCTGACCTCGATCATCAGCGGCCGGGTGATTAGCCACACCGGGAAATACCGAATTTTCCCGATTATCGGTACCCTACTCGGCGTGACCGGCATGGTGCTGCTGACACGCATCACCATTCATTCGCCAATGTGGCAGTTATACCTGTTTACCGGCGTGCTCGGCGCTGGCCTGGGGCTGGTGATGCAGGTACTGGTGCTGGCGGTACAGAACGCGATGCCGGCGCAGATGTACGGCGTCGCCACTTCCGGCGTGACCCTGTTCCGCTCGATTGGCGGCTCCATCGGCGTGGCATTGTTCGGCGCGGTCTTTACCCATGTGCTGCAAAATAACCTGCAGAAACTGCTGCCGGAGGGCGCGGTGCTGCCGCCAGCCATGAACCCGGTGGCGGTACAGCATCTGCCAGCGGCGATCCGTCTCGATTATCTCGACGCCTTCGGCGCGGCGATCCATGCGGCATTCCTGATGGCGGCCTGCATTATGGCCGTCGCGTTTGTCCTTTCCTGGCTATTGAAGGAGGCGCCGCTGAAAACCGCGGCGCATTAAACGGCCCCGGCAATGCGTAGCAAGGACTGGCGCAGCGCCGGCGCGGCAAAATCGATAAATTTCCGCAGCTTAAGCGGAGCCAGCTCCCGCGCGGTATATAACAAATGAACCGGCGCGGGCTCCGGCTCGACGCTTTCCAGCAGCAGACGCAGTTCCCCGCAGCGCAGGCCATCCAGCGCCTGGTAGTGCAGCAAGCGGGCCACGCCAACGCCCAGCCGCGCGGCATCGGCGGCGCTCTCCGGCGTGGTGACGGCTAACACCGGCGGCAGATGAATGAGCTGGTCCTCGCGCTCAACGGCGCGAAAGCGCCAGCCGCGATAGGGCATCGGCGATTCAATACGGATGATCGGCAGCGCCGCCAGATCGCGCGGCCGCTGCGGTTCGCCGTATTTCGCCAACAGCGCGGGATGGGCGCAGGCGACAATGCGCATCGCGCCGAGCCGGGTCGCCACCATGCTGCTATCAGCCAGTTCGCCAATCCGTACCGCCAGATCGATATGGTCGTCGACCAGATCGGCATTACTGTCGCTAAGTAACAAACGTACGCGAATTTGCGGATAACGGGCGATAAATTCACTAATGACTGGCAGAACGTGCTGGCGACCAAACATCGTCGGCGCGGAGATCACCAGCTCGCCCTTCGGTTCCTGGTATTCACCCGTTGCCCGGCGTTCGGCGTTTTCCACCTCTTCGAGGATCCGCCGCGCGGCGGCGACATAATCGACGCCGGCATCGGTGAGGGTGAGTTTACGGGTGGTGCGCGTCAATAAACGGACTCCCAGCGCGCTCTCCAGCTCGCCGATATTACGGCTCACGGTAGTCAACGGCGTATTCAGCGCCCGCGCCGCCGCCGACATACTGCCCAGTTCAGTGACTTTCACCAGCAGCGCCATAGCGCTTAATCGGTCCATTATTCTCCCGCTTTTCGGAAAGATGATTACCAGATAAGCAGTATTATCATTTTTCACAGCACAGTCCATGATAGCCCCCTACCTTCAGGAGGCGTTATGACAGCAACCTTTCTCGATATCGCTATCACCCCGGATGTCATGGATGTGCAACATGAAATGGGCAGCGACCAGCTGTGGCAAACGCCGCACAGCCGCCGTCAGGCGGATCGCTTCGGCGCCAGCGAAGAGGGGATGATCGCTACCCGCGACAGTTTTTATCTGGCGACGGTGTCGCAAAGCGGCTGGCCCTACATTCAGCATCGCGGCGGCCCGCCGGGTTTTCTGCGCCTGCTGGATGACACCACGCTGGCCATGGCCGATTTCGGCGGTAATCGCCAGTACATCACCACCGGCAACCTGCGCGGCAGCGACCGGGCCTGCCTGTTTTTGATGGATTACCCGCGCCGTGCCAGGCTGAAAATCTACGCCACCGTCGAGGTGCTGGTGGCGGAAGAGCAGCCTGAGCTGCTGGCATTAGTGACGCCGACAAACTATCGCGCCAGCATCGAACGCCTGTTTCGTTTTCATCTGCAGGCTTTTGACTGGAACTGCCCGCAGCACATTACGCCGCGCTACAGCGCACAGCAGGTCGCGGAATACAGCCAGAGCCTGCAAGAGCGTATTCATGAACTGGAGCAGGAGAATCAGCGCCTGCAGCAACAATTATCCCCAAAAGGAGAGTTTTGATGAGCGAACAACGTCCCCCGTTACCGCCGTTTACCCGCGATAGCGCCGTGCAGAAGGTGCGCGCCGCCGAAGATGGCTGGAACAGCCGCGATGCGCAAAAAGTCGCGCTGGCTTATACCGTGGATAGCGAATGGCGCAACCGCAGCGAATTTGTCCACGGACGGGGGCAAATCGTGGCGTTTCTGCAGCGAAAATGGCGTAAAGAGCTGCAATACCGGCTGATTAAGGAGCTTTGGGCGTGGCAGGATAATCGCATCGCCGTACGCTTTGCCTACGAGTGGTGCGACGACAGCGGCAACTGGTTTCGTTCATACGGCAATGAAAACTGGCAGTTTGATGAGCACGGGCTAATGTCCACGCGCTACGCCTGCATCAACGATTTGCCGATCGCGGAAAGCGAGCGCCTGTTCCACTGGCCCCAGGGTCGCCGCCCTGACGATCATCCGGGGCTAAGCGAATTGGGACTGTAAACAGGCGCGCGACGACGGGTTAATCGGCTTTCGGGAAGTCCACTACCGTGTCGTTAACCCGGTTCACCATGTTGGTGAACAAGATGGCGCTGACAGCGCTGATGATCTCAATCACCTGCTGGTCGCTAAAACCGGCGTGACGCAGCGCGGCGACATCCGCTTCCGGCAGCGTACCGGTGGTGGTCACCAGGGTTTGGGCGAATTTCACCAGCGCGTCCAGGCGCGCATCTTCCGTATACTCGCCGCGGCGCAGGGCGTGGATTTGCTCGCCGCTGAAGCCCGCTTTTTTGGCCATCAGGGTATGGGCGGCCAGGCAGTAATCACAGCCGGTCGCTTCGCTGACCGATAAATTAATCGCCTCCAGCTCCTGCGCGCTAAGGCTGCTTTTATGCAGCATCGCGTTGTGCGCCAGCGCCTGCTGGAGCGCCGCCGGCGAGTGGCCGCCGATGGTCAGATAGGCATTCGGCACTTTACCCATCGCTTTTTTAATTCCGGCGAAAATATCGGCGGCTTTCCCGGTGGCATCTTGTTCACGGATATCGGCTAAACGGCTCATGGTGTACTCCTGTTGTTTGAGGGTATGTTGTGGCAATGGAGACATCTTAGTGGTCGGCGACGTGCTAGACTGGCGCTCTTCGTCTCATTTTTTTGTCTTATCGTCTCAGGAGTCGCATGGATAGTTTGAGCCATCTGTTGGCGCTGCTGGCCCCACGTTGCGAAGTGAATCTTCATTGCCGTTTCGGCGGCCGCTGGCAGGCCGGACACGATCAAATGCGAGCGGGCGTGGTGCCGTGGCACTTTGTGTTGCGCGGCGAAGGACGGTTAACCGTTGGTCATCAAACCCGCCACATGCGCGCCGGCGACGTGATCCTGCTGCCGCACGGTTCGCCGCATCTGATGGAGAGCCTGGTGGAGTGGGGCCAGGTACTGCCCGTCGCCCACCGCTTTAACGGCACGCTGACGGAAGTCCGCACCGCCGAAGAGAGCGATGCGCTGGAGATGCTGTGCGGCGAGTTTTACTTCGGCCCGCACGTTAACTGGCTGTTCGCCGAAGAGTCGGCGCTGATCCATTTACATACCGATGAGCGCGAAGATTGCCCGGAACTGGATATTTTGCTTAACGTGCTGGTACGCGAAAGCCTGGCGGAACATCCCGGCGGCAGCGCTATCGTACGCAGTCTTGGCGATACGCTGCTGGTACTGCTGTTACGTACCCTGCTCGGCGCGCAGGAGCCGCCGGGCGGCCTGTTGCGCCTGATGAGCGATGCGCGGCTGATGCCGGCCGTTCTCGCGGTGCTGGCCGCGCCGGAACAGCCTTGGACTATCGAGAGCATGGCGGCGCGGGCGTTTTTATCGCGCGCCACCTTCGCCCGCCATTTTGCCCGCGTCTATCATCTGACGCCACAGGCGTGGCTGTCGCAACTGCGGATGGCGATGGCCGCTCGCCTGCTGCATCTCGATCGCCAGGCGCGGCTGGAAGTGATTGCCGAACGCTGCGGTTTTCAATCACAGGCTTCGTTTGCGAAAACCTTTAAAAAACACTACGGCATGACGCCGGGCGAGTGGCGTCGGCAGTAAAACACGCGCCGCGTCGCCGCCATGCTATGATTCCTGCTTTGCGCTATTTCACGCGAGGGATAAATGGGTTCCAGCAAAAGAGGGATGTTGAACGTATTGATCGCCGCCGTCCTGTGGGGCAGTTCCGGGGTCTGCGCGCAGTACATTATGCAGCAAAGTCAGATGTCATCGCCCTATCTGACCATGATCCGCCTGCTGTTCGCCGGGCTGATTTTGCTGATGCTCGCCTTCGTTCACGGCGACAAAATTTTCCGCGTTATGCAAAACCGCAAAGATGCCCTTAGCCTGCTGTTTTTCTCGCTGGTCGGCGCGTTAACCGTGCAGTACACCTTCCTGATGACTATCGAGAAGTCGAACGCCGCCACCGCCACGGTGCTACAGTTTTTGTCGCCGACGATTATCGTCGCCTGGTTCGCGCTGGCGCGTAAGGCGCGGCCCAGTCCCTTTGTGCTACTGGCGATTGGCACCTCGCTTGCCGGCACCTTCCTGCTGGTCACCCACGGCAACCCAACCTCGCTCTCCATCTCGCCGGCGGCGCTGTTCTGGGGGATCGCCTCAGCCTTCGCGGCGGCGTTTTATACCACCTATCCCTCAACGCTTATCGCCCGCTACGGCACGCTGCCGATCGTCGGCTGGAGCATGCTGATTGGCGGGGCGATGCTGTTGCCGTTTTATGGCAGCCAGAGCGCGAACTTTGTAGTGAACGGCCGTCTTCTGCTCGCGTTTTTCTATCTCGTGGTGATCGGCACCTCGCTGACCTTCAGCCTGTATCTCAACGGCGCTCAGAAAATTGGTGGCGCAAAAGCCGGGATCCTCAGCTGCGCCGAGCCGCTGAGCAGCGCCCTGCTCTCTCTATTGCTGTTGGGCATTACCTTTACTCTGCCGGACTGGCTGGGGACGCTGTTGATTCTCTCTTCGGTCATTCTTATCGCGGTGGATTCCCGGCGGCGAGTACGTGCGGCGTAATAGCAATCGTCTGATTTTAAACAATAAAAAATGTCTAACATTTGCGCAATTCACCTGCTGCGCATATAGTTGACTGAAGCGAAAAGTGAAGGAGAAGCGCCATGAAAGCGTGTTGGATGTTGTGTCTGGTTACTGCCCTTAGCGCCAGCGCGGCGTGGGCCGAATCGCCGCTGCAAAGCCTGCAGTTTGAGCAGCAAAAACAGCAGGTGTTGAAAGCGGTGAAGGAAAAATGCGCCCCGGCGAGCACCCTCAGCGATACCGATTTCGCCAATAAAATCCTCGCCTCGAAAGACAACCAGAGTTACGTTCGCGAAGCGACGCTGGCGAAAGAGCGCAATAATCAAAAAGGCTATCTGGCCGCCATTGATAAAATTCGCTGCCCGGAGAAATAACGGGCTGAATTATCAGGAAAACCGTTGCCACTCCAAATTATCCTCACCTGAGTTCGGTACTTCGCCGGACTCAGGCTTTACGTCCCATGAGGGCGTTACCCTCACCGTATTCCTTATGAATCAGTATAGGCGTATGCTCCACATATCGGTTCATTGGAGATTTAACCATGACTGTAAAACGTAAAACTCAAAAAGTGACCGTCGCCCTCGAACGGGATTTACTCGATCGTGCGCGCGAAGCCGGTATAAATATGAGCGCTACATTAGCCGCAGCGCTTGAAGCTGAGCTGAAAAAACATGCCACCCTGCGTTGGCGCGAAGCAAATAAAGACACTGTAGCAAATCACAATTAGATGAATATTTTTATTTCCCAATAAGCCGCTCTACTATTTTTTTATTACTATGGCATTAGGTGACAAGTACCATTTATCCTCAAGGAATGAAGGAGCCTACTAATGAACTTCCCCGGTCTGCTGTCACCTGACAGCACTCTGCCAAATTATTCTTTCTCTCGCAGCCTTGGCCTACAGACCGGAGCTGATATCGATTTTAAAAAACTGGCAGAGAAACTCGACTGTACCCGTAATTTTTACCACGTCGGTATTATTTTCGATGATGGTAAGCAGCGCTGGCTAGTGCGCCCTTCGCGCCGTATCGCCAACGCTAATCAAAGTACCGTTAGTCATGTGGTAATAAGCAAAGTACCCGAATTAAAACAACCCGTAGCAGAAAAAGCCATAGTATCTACGCTAGCAACCCCATCACTGGCAACTGAAATTACCTCTACCGGCTTCGCCTGTGGTGCTATGCTCGTTACGCTGATTATGGCGTTTGGAGCTGGTGCAGCAGTACCTTTTACTGCAGGAGGTTCTGGGGTGATCGCCGCGATAAGCTTGTCCGGCACGTTGGCTACTGGCGCACAATGTATGATTGGTGCCGGAAGACTACTAGCTCTACACAACGAGCACGGCTCAGATGTTGCCTGGCTGGACAGCCAGGAATGGTACGTAGCCACCACAACAGTACTAGATGTCATTTCGCTGGCTGCAGCTGGAACTGCACTCAGAAGCACTGTAGAAACTTACAAGCTGATGAAGGCGGCATCCTCAAGTAAAGTTATTGAGTGGTTCCATAGTCTGAATCGCGCTGAGCGGAAACGCATTACTGAAGCAATAATCAGAGCACAGAACCCTGGCATTTCCAATTCTGGCGTGAAGGCCGCGATCCGCGCCGGGGTTTACCCGAAACGCTTCCCGAGCGAAGCTCTACAAAAATCACTGCAACGTGAATTAATGGGTGCATTTACCAATGCGTCGACCTTTGTTGGCAGTTCGCTGACAGGGACCATTCGTAACCCACAGAACACAATCCAGTCTGGACGCTATGTGGTGGGGCTGTTGCAATCGTTCTCCCCCAGCTAAATGCAGGATACTCATATGTTTAAAAAATTTTCCCACCGCCTGCAGCACTGTCACGACGTGGCGCTCAGCATGAGCAAAGCCAGCACTATGCAGTTGCAACAGTTGAAGGCACAGCTTGCCGCAGAAATGGGGGCGCCTGTAGGAATCCATACCATGGGGATCCCGGCAGCATTTAGCACGCTCGGAATAACTATCAGTCTTGCTATTCCGCAGTTGTGGTTAGGCTACTGCATCCTGAGCGTACTCCATCAGCCTGCCGAAAGCGTGTTTGCGTGGGTAGTGCTGATTTCGTTGCTGATCGCTGGTATCAACGGCATCACGATGTTTATGATCGGCAAAGGCAGCATGCGCGCCGTGCGAGTGCATATTATGTTAGCGGTGATGAGTCTGGTATTAACGGTGGTCTACCTGCTTTACGCACTGAGTGACGCCTCTTACCCGGGAGTTAATCTAACAGCGGCACTGGTGGGCGTCATTATGTTGCTGCTCAGCGGCGTCTGTATCCATTCCACCGCCTTTTATAAGATGCTGTTGTTCACGCTGCATAACCGCGCGTGGCGCCAGTTAATCAAACTCACGCGCTAAATGCGCGACCCGTAACCTGGCCCGATATTAGGGAATAATTAAGTCGCCGCGCAGCAGGCTGCCGCCGGGCTGCGGGCTTTTCCCGATCAGCCAGTTGACGATCCGCGAAGCCATCGCATCCATCGAATACTCAATCGCCGGGATGGTCGGAATACCCGGCATCTGCAGCGAACCCGCGAGACTGAAGACCATTACTTTTTCCGGCACCGCGCGGTTAAACGCCTGCAGCTGCGGCACTACCCGCTGCGCCTGCAGTTCATCGCTCACCAACAGCGCATTAAAGTTCAGGGTAGTGGCGTTATTCATCAACTCCTGCACCGCCACCGACGACGAGGCGCAGTCCAGGAAGACCAGGTTGCGATTAAACGGCAGGAAGTTCTTCTCCAGCGCATGCTTATAGCCCAGCAGCACCTGATCGGCAAAGCCGCTCCCCTGCGGATGGATCAGCGCAATCTGCCGCCGCCCCTGATTAATCAGATAATGACAGGCGGTTTCCGCGGCGAAGGCGTGATCAAACTGAATACTGTTCTCGCCATCGCTTTCCAGACAATCAATCAGCACCACATCGGGGCGCTCGATCTGCAGCAGAAAGCGCGCGCCGATGATCAGCACGTCATCGCACAGGCCACAGGTGAGTTCATCCAGCGCGCTTAATACGTCGCCGCGGTTATTGGCGAAGCGCAGCAGTAGATGCTTCTGATGCTGGCTGAGCTGTTTTTCCAGGGCGTAGAGATAGCTGGTGGTCTGATTGATGTTGTCCTGCGCGCAAATCACGCCGATACAGCCCGTCGACTGGCTCAGTAAGGATTGGGCAATCATATTGGGCCGGTAGTTCAGCGTTTCCGCCGCCTGAAGCACCGCCTGGCGGCTGGCCTCTTTTACCCCGCGCGAACCGCTCAGCACGCGCGAAACCGTGGCTTTCGATACCCCGGCTAACCGTGATACATCATTGATTGTCGACATCTTTTTTCCCCTGGCAGGTGCGGCTTAGCCCCTGTAACGCTGTGTCCTGAATCGCTTCAATTATAACCAGCGGCAGTATAGCCGTTTCCTTTTTTATTTGGAAACCGATTTTCCATTTCGGCAAAAAACCACGCCAAATCGACATTATTTTGTGAGCGAAATCTAATTAGTAAGCCCGCTAACGGTGAGTTATTGACCGCGCTCACAGTTCTGTTTTTTATAAATGGAAACCGGTTTCCGTCTGATATCAAATCATCCTCGCAATAACTTTTTACATATGAGGAAAGCCGTCGATGTACAAGATTATGCTGTGTTGCTCCGCCGGGATGTCCACCAGCCTGCTGGTGAGGAAAATGGTGGATGCCGCAAAGGAACGCGACCTGCCGGTGCAGATTGACGCCTATGGCGTTGCCGAATTTGATATGCAGTTTCCACAATACCAGGTGGTGCTGCTTGGCCCCCAGGTCAAATACATGCTGAAAATGCTTAGCGAGAAAGCCGCTCCCCTGAATATTCCCGTCCAGCCTATCGATACGATGGATTACGGAATGCAGCGGGGAGATAACGTTCTGAATTATGCCCTGTCGCTGATCGCCGCGGCGCACTAAGAGGTGTTCAAATGAGTTCTCTGTATCAGTCGATGATTGCCGTGATCGAGCAATCTATTACTCCGCTGGCAGGACGCCTTGGGCAACAGAAATATGTTATCGCCATCCGCGATGGCTTTACCGCCGCATTGCCGTTCATGATCATCGGCTCTTTCATGCTGGTATTTATCTTTCCGCCTTTCTCGCCGGAGACCACTAACGGTTTTGCCCGCGGCTGGCTGGATTTTTCCCAGCAGTACCGTGAACAGCTGATGCTGCCGTTTAACCTCAGCATGGGCGTTATGACCTTCTTTATCTCGGTCGGCATCGGCGCCAGCCTCGGACGCCAGTTCCAGCTCGATCCGGTCATGTCCGGCCTGTTGGCGTTTATGGCCTTCCTGCTGGTCGCCGCGCCCTATGCCGATGGCAAAATTTCTACTCAGTATTTATCCGGCCAGGGCATTTTCACCGCGCTGATCACCGCCATCTACTCCACCCGCGTTTACGCCTGGCTTAAGCAAAACAACGTGACCATTCGCCTGCCGAAAGAGGTGCCGACCGGCGTCGCCCGTTCGTTTGAGATCCTCATTCCGGTACTGGTGGTCATCGGTACTCTGCATCCGCTCAACCTGTTCATTGAAGCGCAAACCGGCATGATCCTGCCGCAGGCGATTATGCATCTGCTGGAACCGCTGGTCTCCGCCTCCGATTCGCTGCCGGCGATTCTGCTGTCGGTGCTGATGTGCCAGATTTTCTGGTTCGCCGGTATTCACGGCTCGCTTATCGTTACCGGCATTATGAACCCGTTCTGGATGGCCAACCTGTCGGCAAACCAGGCGGCACTGGCGGCCGGCGCGGCGCTGCCGCACGTTTACCTGCAGGGCTTCTGGGATCACTATTTGCTGATTGGCGGCGTCGGCTCGACCCTGCCGCTGGCCTTCCTGCTGCTGCGTAGCCGGGTCACGCATCTGCGGACTATTGGTAAAATGGGCATCGTGCCAAGCTTCTTCAACATCAACGAACCGATTCTGTTCGGCGCGCCGATCATCATGAACCCAATGATGTTTATTCCCTTCGTCTGCGTGCCGATGGTCAACGCGGTGCTGGCTTACGGCGCAACCCGCCTTGGCTGGTTGAGCCAGGTGGTGTCGCTGACGCCGTGGACGACGCCCGCGCCGATTGGCGCCTCGTGGGCGGCTAACTGGACCTTAAGCCCGGTGGTGATGTGCGTTATCTGCATGGTGATGTCGGCAGTGATTTATCTGCCATTCCTGCGCGCCTATGAGCGTTCATTAATAAAAAATGAAGTCGAAAAGGCGAAAAGCGTTGCATCGGTCGCCGGGGCCGTTAGCCAGTAATTCCTGTATTACCTGAAAATATGAATTTATGCGGAAAAGGGATTTTCGCCAAATAATCTGATTATAAACTCAATAACCTCAGGAAATATATTTTGAGAAAAAATTAATTCATCTGCATTTGTACTAGCCGTTAAATTTCGCCACTGAGAATAAGATATTTTTTCTCCGGCGTAGCTGTACCCTGAAAAAAAACAAATCAGCTTATTTTGGTTATTTTTATTTTAACCAGAATGGGGCGGTTATTGTCTGCATATATTAATTATTAAAGTGAGATAACCATGAATACAGTTAAAAAGCTGCCATTGGCCATGGCGGTTATCGCCGCGCTGTGCCCAATTTCCGTACTGGCGCAGGAGTTTACCCAGGAGCAGATCGACGCCATCGTCGCGAAAGCGGTTGATAAAGCGCTGGCCGACCGCCAGGCTAAAATTGATGCCGCGGCCGATAAAAAGGTTGATGTTATTACCAACCCGCAAACCACCGCCGCTTCGCCGGATATGGCGATTCCATTCGGCCTGAAATTTAGCGGCTACGCCCGCTATGGCGCCCACTTCCAGACCGGCGACCAGAAATATGTTGGCGTCGACGGCTCCTATAACGGCGCCTCGGCGATTGGCCGTCTCGGTAACGAAAGCAACGGCGGCGAATTTCAGATCAGCAAAGCGTTCAAAAGCGCGCAGGGGGCCATCTGGGATCTTAACGTCATGTTTGACCACTGGAGCGACGAGGTTAACCTGAAAAAAGCCTACGTCGGCGTCACCAACGTCCTCGAATCCAACCCCAACGCCTATATCTGGGCCGGCCGCGATTTCCACCAGCGCCCGCAACAGGGGATCAACGACTACTTCTGGATGAACCACGACGGCCAGGGCGCGGGGGTGAAGAACTTCGATATCGGCGGCGTGCAGTTCGACGTGGCGACGGTGTCGCAGGTGAAATCCTGTAGCCCGGAAGTGATGGCCGATGAGACCAACCCGTCGCGCATCACCTGTACCGGCAGCTCCGATACCGGCGATAACGGCCACTACGCGCTGACCACCAAAACCCACAACATCAAAGCCGGGCCGATCGACGTCGAGGTATACGCCAACTACGGCTTTGACTCAAAAGCGGTGGACAGCGACGCGCGCCTCGATGCCTGGCAGGGCGGGCTGGTGCTGAGCCATAGCAACGACAGCGGAGTGAACAAAGTGATCCTGCGCTATTCCGATAACTCGGATAACAGCGTCTATAACAAAACCGACGACCTGACCACGGTCTACGCCAGCTTCGAGGGCAGCCATAAGTTCACCCAGCAGGCGCAGATCGAGTATCTGCTGGCCTTCCACGACTACGACAACGGCAAGGATAATACCGACAACCGTAAAAACTACGGCGCGATCGTCCGGCCAATGTACTTCTGGAACGACGTGCACTCGACCTGGCTGGAAGCGGGCTACCAGCGCGTTGACTACGACCAGGGCGGGGATAACCACGGCTGGAAGCTGACGCTGTCGCAGAACATCGCCATCGGCATGGGGCCGGAGTTCCGCCCGATGCTGCGCTTCTATGTTACCGGCGGCCAGGTGAATAACGAGCACACCGCGAAAGTAGACGGCACCAGCGACGAGCGGCTGGATTCGCTGAACATCGGCGGCATGTTTGAGGCATGGTTCTGAGGTAATAACCTGTGCCCGCATTTATGCCGGATGGCGGCATAAATGCCTTATCCGGCCTACGGTCCGTGCGACCTACCTTTAATTTATTCACTATGCTGGCTGAAACTGCCGGTGTTGGCGGCCTCAAAATCCCCGGTGGCGCTGCCGCTTACCGGGGCTACAGCGCTGTGCGATTTGGTAGCCCGGAGAAGGCGCAACGCGCCGCCTCCGGGAAAACCCCTGGCGGCGACTGGCCGCCCTCTGTGCGCTCCCTGTGCCATGAGAGTCATAACGCAGAAGAATATCTACGGAAAACCTCCTCCCCGTAGGCCCGCGCAAGCGTAGCGCCGCCGGGCAGTCAGACCCGTGCCCAGGTGGCGTCATCAATTCTTTATCTCTGGCTTAATCGGCGGGCGATGCGCTCAAGCTTCATCATCAACAGCAGCGTGACGCCCACCAGCACAATGGTCAGCGCCGAGCCATCGGCGATATTGCCGCGATCGGTGAGGCTGAAAATAGTCACCGGCAGCGTCGTCCAGCCCGGCGGATAGATCATCACCGTCGCGCCCAGTTCCCCCATCGACAGCGATAAGCTCAGCGCCAGCGCTGAAATCATCCACGGCGTCATCAGCGGCAGCGTCACATGACGCAGGCGATACCACGGCGAGGCGCCAAGACTGGAGGCGACGTTTTCAATATCGGCGGAAATCCGCGCCAGCCCGGTCGTTACGTTGCTGAAGGTAAAGGCGGAAATCAGTACAAAGTGCGCCGCCAGGACGATCCAAAAAGTACCATTCATCTGCAGCGGCCCCTGGCTGAACGCCACCAGAATGCCCAGTCCGACGGAAACCGAGGGGATAGCGCTGGGCAGATAAAACGCCAGGCCAAGATATTTCTGTAACTTCGCGCCATACTGGCGCAGCGCCAGCGCCGCCCACATCCCGCACAGCAGCGCCAGAAGGCTGGCGCAGAAGCCCACCATCAGGCTCGAAAACAGCGAATCCCACGCCGCGCCGCGAAAGGCGTTAACAAAGTGGGTAAAGGTAAAGCCGGTGGGCAGCAGGCCGTTCCATTGTTTACTCAGGCTGGAGAGTAAAATCACCGCCAGCGGCAGCAGGAAAATGCCGGCAAAAAGCATCACCGCCAGCGCGCCCGCCGCCGCGCGGCCTTTACGCGACCAAATCAACATCGTTAACTCCTTACGCCAGTGCGCGCCGCAGCCAGCCGATAGAGTATAAACAGCCCCAGCGACAGCAGAATATTAATCAGCGCAATCATGCAGGCCACGCTGTAATCCGACTCCAGAATCGCCTTGCTGTAGACCATCATCGGCAGGGTATTAACCCCTTTGGCGCCAATAAACAGCACGATACCGAACTCGTTAGTGGTCAACAGCAGGCACAGGCTGCCGCCTGCCATCAGCGCCGGTAGCGCCGCCGGGAAGATAATCTGGGTAATCACCCGTAGCGGATGGGCGCCGAGAATACTCGCCGCTTCCAGCTGGCTCTTATCTATCTGCCGCAGTCCCGCCATCAGCGGGCGCATCACCAGCGGCGTAAAGACGGTAATCTCCGCCAGAATCACGCCGTTTATTGAATAGAGAAAGTCTACCGGCGGCAGTTCAAAAGCAAACAACGCCATCAGGGTGCCGTTGAGCAGCCCCGCCGAGCCGTAAATAAAGGTGAATGCGAGGGTAATCAGGAAGGTCGGCAGCGCAATAAAAGTATCAATGACCCGGCTCACCAGTTGGCTGCCGGGGAACGGAATAAAGACCAGAATTAGCGCCAGCACGCTGCCGAGCACCAGGCAGCCAAGGGTGGCGAACACTGCAATCTGTAAGGTATTGAGCAGCGCGCCAATAAAGCGTTTTGAGTCAATCACCTGCCAGAAAGTCTCGAGGCTCAGGTTGCCGCTGGCGTCACGTAATGCCTGTTCGGCGATCAACAGTAGCGGATAGAAAAATAGCGTCGCCAGCACCAGCAGCGGCAATGCCAGCCACAGGTAAGGGCGTAAGTTTCGCGCCGGACGCGCAAGCGTGAGGGTTTGCGCCATTATTGCACCTCGATCAGAACCGCATCGCCAGGTTCGAAGTAGAGCGCCAGCTTGTCCCCCGCGCGCGGCAGCGGGTTCACGTGGGTCATGACGATCCGCACCGCTTCGCCGGCAACATCGCACAGCAGATGCGTCAGATCGCCCTGCCAGTGTACCGAGGTCAGGGTAGCATTGAGACGATTACTGGTTGCCGATCGCGGCGCCAGGCTCATGTGCTGCGGGCGAATGCATAACAGCTTGTTGTTACCATGCAGGCCGCCCCGGCTGAAGGCGTTAATCAGGCCGCCGCCACAGCTCACGCTAACCAGCCCCGGCTCGGTGCTGTCTTTCAGCGCCGTCGCCTGCAGGATATTGGCGCGGCCGAGGAATTCGGCGCTAAAGCGGTTCGGCGGATAGTGATAGAGCTCGTGCGTTTCGCCGTGGGCGATCAGCGAACCGTCTTTCATGATGCCGATTTTGTCCGCCAGGGTCAGCGCTTCGGTCTGATCGTGGGTGACGTAGAGAATGGTCAGTTCCGGCAGTTCGCGATGCAGACGGGCAATCTCTTCCACCATGTTATGACGAATTTGCGCATCCAGCGCCGACAGCGGTTCATCAAGCAACAGTACCCGAGGACGCACGGCAATCGCGCGGGCTATCGCGACGCGCTGCTGCTGGCCGCCGGAAAGCTGATGCGGGTAGCGGGTGGCGTAATCCGCCATACCGACGATTTTTAAGGCTTCGGTCACCCGCTCGGCGATAAGCCCCCTGGGCTGCTTCTGCGCCCGCAGGCCGAAAGCAACGTTATCTTCCACCTTCATATGCGGGAACAGCGCGTAGTTCTGCACCACCATCGCCAGCCCGCGTTTGTACGGCGGCAGCTGGGTGACGTCAGTATCGCCGATCAGGATCCGACCGCCAGCCGGTTGCACAAAACCGGCAATCGCCCGCAGCACCGTGGTTTTACCGGAACCGGAAGGGCCTATCAGCGCCAGCACCTCACCGGGTTCAATGGTCAATGACAGCGGTTTTAAGACCACGTTGCCGTGGTATGAAACGCGCAGCGAGTCCAGGGTGATCCCGGAAGTCCCCGCCAGCGACGGGGAAGAAGTGACGGTGGTTTTCATCAACATCAGGCTTACTCGCTATCGGTCACTTTATGCCAGCGGGCAATGTCAGCCGACAGCGATACCGCGACATCATCCCAGTTCGGCTCCCAGCTCTTCACGCCGTCGAGCGCCGCTTTCGCCGCCTTAAAGTTAGCGTCATCCGGCGCCACATCGCTGCGTACCGGAAGGCCCCAGGAGAGCGCGCTGACGCTGGATTGCGCCGGTTTATCCAGCAGGAAATTGATCAGCTTCTTGCCGTTTTCGCTGTTCGGTCCGTTCTGTACCAACCCGATGGTGTAGGGCAGCGCCAGCGCGCTGCGCTCGCCTTTATCATCCGCCGGCCAGAAAATTTTAACGTTCGGGTTACGCGCCATCTGCGACAGGTTCATCTGCAAATCGCCGTTGGCGACGTACAGCTCGCCTTTGTTGACCAGCGCCGTCAGCTTGCCGGTCGAGGCCGATGGGCCAACGTTATTGGCCTGCAGCTTACCCAGATACGCAAAACCGGCGTCTTTACCGCCGAGGCTGTGGAACGCCTGCAGCATCACCGCGGTACCGTCGCCCGCCTGCCCCGGCGTGGAGTACTGCAACTTGTTCTTGTAGCGGCTATCCAGCAGATCCTGCCAGCTGGCCGGCGCGCTTTTCAGCAACTGGCTGTTATAGATGAAGGTCAGATAGTTATTCACCAGCGGCGCGTAGCGGTTGTTAGCGCCGGGGATCTGCGCGCTACCCTGCGGGGTAAAGGTTGCCAGCAATTGCTCTTTCGCGGCGCGCTGGATAAACGGCGGCACCGTAACCAACACGTCAGCCTGTGGATTGGTGCGCTCCTTCGCCAGACGTTCGACGATCGCGCCGGAGCCGCCTTCCACATACTGCACTTTGATGCCCGTCGCTTTGGTGAAGGCGGCGAACTGGCTCTGATACCAGCTGTTATCGCCGTCATGCAGGCCGTCGGCGGAGTAAACCGTGACGACGCCGTCCGCCCAAACCGGAGAGCTGGTCAGCGCGAACAGGGACAGCAGAGCAAGTCGGGAGAGTTTCATCGTTTAAGCCTCATCGGATAGTCAGTTATTCTGGTGTAGACCAGATTTTCTTTCACGCTACCGGGGGTTTATGACAAAACGATGAAAGAAGTGTGTCGAAAGAGTTAAAACGAGGGGAAGTGCGTAGCCCCGGTAAGCGCTAGCGCCACCGGGGAGATCAAAAAATTTAACTAATAAAATCAATGGGTATCGACTTCGATCCGCAGGCTGTCATGCCGCCAGTATTCAATATCGTAATCGAGAATACGCCCATGCTGATCGTAATTCAGCCGGCGCAGCAGCAGCGCCGGGCGCCCTTCCATCACCCCCAATGCTTCGGCAGCCTGCGGCGGCATTGAAGTGGGATAAAACGACAGATGCATACTGGTATAGATCAGGTCGTACTGAGTTTGATAAATCTCGGTCAGACTGCCGTTAAGATCGTGGCGCAGCAGCTCAGGCACCCGCGCGGGCAGGCAGTGGTTTTCGCAGTAGCACACCGGCCGGCCGTCGGCATAGCGCAGACGCGTCAGCAGGTAAACCTGATCGAAGGGCTGCAGCGCCAGCGGGGCCATCACGTCCAGCGGCACGGCGGTTAAGCGCCCTTCAAGCAGCACCGTTTTCGGTTCGCGCCCCTGCTCGAGACATAGCTTGTGGAAGTTGGTGTTCTGCGTCGGATCCAACCACAGACGCTCCGGCGTCACGAACCAGCCGCGGCGGTCAGCGCGGTAAATCACGCCGCTGGCCTCCAGCTGCGCCAGGCTCTCACGCACCGTAATCCGGGTCGTGTTGAACAGCGCGCACAGTTCGCGCTCTGAAGGCAGCTTATCGCCGCTTTTCAACGCGCCGTTTTGAATACGCGCCTGCAGCTGCGCCTTAATCATCAGGTATTGCGGCATCTCGCCAGAGGGTGATTTCATGTTTACTCACTGCCACTTTTCGTGCGCTCATTATACATAGCCAGATGAATTTTTTGTTGCAGCGCCACATTTCCTTTGACCCTGCCCCGGCTTTGTCTCCATGATAAATATAAATCTGGTATAGACCAAATGGTGAGACAAATGACTTCACGGAACTACTTGCTGCTGACCCCCGGCCCGCTAACCACCTCCCGTACGGTAAAAGAGGCGATGTTGTTCGATAGCTGTACCTGGGATGATGATTACAATCTCGGCGTGGTACAGACCATTCGCCAGCAGCTGGTGCAGTTGGCTACCCCGGCCGACGGTTATACGGCGGTGCTGCTGCAGGGTAGCGGCAGCTACGCGGTCGAAGCGGTGCTCGGCAGCGTCATCGGCGAACAAGGCAAAGTGCTGATCGTCAGCAATGGCGCCTATGGCGCGCGTATGATTGAGATGGCGCAACTGATGGGCATCGCCTGCCACCCTTACGACTGCGGCGAAGTCTCCCGTCCAGATGCGGCCGCGATCGAACAGATCCTGCAGAACGACCCGGCGATCACCCATATCGCGATGGTACATAGCGAAACCACCACCGGCATGCTGAATCCGATCGAAGAGGTAGCCGAACTGGCAAAACGGTACGATAAACGCTATATCGTCGATGCGATGAGCAGCTTTGGCGGCATTCCGTTGGATATCGCCGCGCTGAATATTGATTACCTGATAAGCTCCGCCAACAAATGCATTCAGGGCGTACCGGGCTTTGCCTTCGTGATTGCTCGCGAAGCGGAACTGGCCGCCTGCAAAGGCCGTTCGCGCTCGCTATCACTGGATCTGTACGCCCAGTGGCGCTGCATGGAAGATAACCACGGTAAGTGGCGCTTCACCTCGCCGACCCATACCGTGCTGGCCTTTGCCCAGGCGCTGAAAGAGCTGGCGCAGGAGGGCGGCGTTAGCGCCCGCTATCAGCGCTACCGCAACAATCAACGCCGTCTGGTCGCCGGGATGCGCGCGCTCGGCTTCCGGCCACTGCTCGACGATAGCCTGCACTCGCCGATCATTACCGCCTTTTATTCACCGGATGCGCCGCAGTATCGCTTTCACACCTTCTACCAGAAGCTGAAAGATCAGGGCTTCGTTATCTATCCGGGCAAAGTATCGCAAAGCGATTGCTTCCGCATCGGCAACATTGGCGAAGTCTACGACGCCGATATCACCGCCCTGCTGGCGGCTATCGACAACGCCATGTACTGGAAACAATAAGGAACCGCCATGAACCGTATTAGCGCACTGATCCTTGACTGGGCAGGCACCACTGTAGACTTCGGCTCTTTCGCCCCGACGCAAATTTTCGTCGAGGCCTTCCGCCAGGCCTTCGATATTGAGATCACCCTTGAAGAGGCCCGCGTGCCAATGGGGCTTGGCAAGTGGCAGCACATTGAGGCGCTGGGCAAACTCCCTGCTGTCGATAGCCGCTGGCAGGCCAAATTCGGCCGCGCGATGACTGTCGCCGATATCGATGCGATCTACGCCGCGTTTATGCCGCTGCAAATCGCTAAGGTTGTCGATTTTTCCGCACCGATTGCCGGCGTTGTCGACACTATCGCCGCGTTTCGCGCCGAGGGCCTGAAGATCGGATCCTGCTCGGGTTATCCGCGCCCGGTGATGGAAAAGCTGGTACCGGCCGCTGCCGCTCAGGGCTACGCCCCGGACCACTGGGTCGCCACCGATGATCTTGCCGTCGGCGGTCGTCCGGGCCCGTGGATGGCGCTGCAGAACGTAATTACCTTGGGCATAGACGATGTGGCCCACTGCGTGAAGGTCGATGATGCCGCACCGGGCATCAGCGAAGGGTTACATGCCGGGATGTGGAGCGTCGGCCTGGCAGTGTCCGGTAACGAATTCGGCGCTACCAGGGAGGAGCACCAGGCGATGTCGAAAGAGGAAATCGCCACCCGTCGCGAGCGGGCGGCAGGCAAACTGTATGCCGCCGGGGCTCACTATGTGGTTGATACCCTGGCGGATCTGCCGGAAGTGATTGCCGACATCAACGCCCGGCTGGCAAAAGGCGAACGGCCGTAAGCGGGTTAATTCACCTTCACTTTGGTCGTCACCAGCAGGCCGGTAAACAGCATTAATATTCCTGACAACACCAGCGGCGACAGCAGCCCTAAGTGGTCGAGCGCAACGCCGCCGACCGCGGCGCCGCAGGTGTTGGCAAGCTGGATCACCGCCACCTGAATCGACCCGGCTTTTTCCGCCTGATCGGAGAGAGAACGGGTGATCCACGTTGACCATCCCACCGGAATCAGCGCAAACGCGAAGCCCCAGATAATCGCCACCGTCGAGGCGACGATTTTGCTTTCTCCCCACAGTACCAGCGCCGCCGCGCAGGCGGTCAGCACCAGCGGCGAAATCGCCAGCGCCGCTTTAACCGAGCGCTTCAGCACCACCGAGGAGAGCGAGGTGCCGATAAAGCTGGCGATACCAAAGCTCAGCAGCACCAGCGTCAGGCCGTCGACGTCAAAGCCGGCGAGTGTCATGTATACCGGTCGAATATAGGTAAAGAAGGCGAACTGTCCGGCAAAGGCCATGAAAATGGCGCACATCCCGGCCATCACCCCCGGACGCTTCAGCAGACCAAACATATTTTGCTGCTGAGCCGCCGATTCACCCGGAAGCGACGGCAGCGCTTTCAGCACCCAGAGCGTACACAGCACGCCCATCACCGCCGCGCCGTTAAAGACGTTGCGCCAGCCGATAAGCCCGCCAAGGAAACTGCCCAACGGGGCGGCGATCACCAGCGCGATTGATACCGCGCCGAAAATAATCGATAGCGCTTTCGGCACCACGCGCATCGGCACCAGACGCATGGTCAGCGATGCCGACATCGCCCAGAAACCGCCGAGCGCCAGGCCCAGACAGGCGCGCCCCAGCAGTAGCAGGGTGAAGCTATCGGCAAACGATACCAGCAGGCAAGAAAGGGTCAGCAGCAGCGAAAACAGGATAACCACGTAGCGGCGATCGGTTTTACCTATCACCGTGGTGATAAACAGGCTGGAAAACATCGCGACGAATGCCGTCGTCGTCACCGACTGCCCGGCCATCCCTTCGGAGATGCCTAAATCCAGCGCCATCGGCGTTAACAGGCTGACCGGCAAAAACTCGACGGTAATCAGGCAGGCGACGCAGAAAGCAACCGCGAAGACCGCCGACCAGTTTGGCCGCGCGAGATCGCGTGCATGGGGTTTGGTTTCATTTGAATGACTCATGAGTGACCTGCGAAGAAAGTGGCGGAAAGCTGCGCAGTGTAACATTTTGTATGTGACGTACTTAACGTTTTCGCAACTCTTCTCGCTTTTCATAACGTAATACAAAAGCGTAGCCTGAGAACACAGACCTCGTCATTCTGCCGGATGGCGCTTACGCTTATCCGGCCTACAAGGAACGTAAGGGAGATATGGTTTTGAACCACAGGCCGGATAACAATGAGATCAGTGCAGCCAGTGCACGCCGTCTTCCGGGAGAAACAGGTCGTTATAGCGCTGCTGTAGGTTATGTAAATCGCTCACATCCGGGTCCAGCTCGCGCAGAAAACCTTGCGCCAGGCGGAGCTGCGCGTCGGTAATCGGCGCCGCTAAACGCGCTTTTTGCATCAGGCGATACCAGTAATGCAGATTTTTTTCGCTGGCGTCGACAATCGCGACCTGCCAGATGAGCAGCACCTGCGCGGCATTCTGCAAATGTGCTTCATTCGGCCGCTCCAGGTAACGCAAATACTCATTACCGGCGGTTTTTCCCAGCTGATCGATCATCGATTCCAACGGAACAGGCGTAATGCCAAGGCGTTCGCTCAGGCGACGAATCGCGCGGCGTGAATCAGAGGTAAGCACCCGAAATCCCACAACAAATACCACTACCAGGGTGGCCAGTCCTATCCAGATCATGCATCCTCTCATCCAATCGCAGCCTCACTATCATAATGGGAATTTGCCTGCTGTCGACTGTCGGACCTGGCATATTACGCAAGAAATAAAAAAGCCCGGCGCAATGGCCGGGCAAGGTTACCAAATACCTGGTGAATCAGGCAGTCTGCAAAACTCGATTCTTTTTCTCGCGGCGAATTTTACGCTCTTCGAAGATAGCCACGATGGCCATCAGGCAGATGCAGCCGATGGCGGCGGCGTCCAGCGCCGCAAAGGTGCCGGCCCAGCCGGTCAGGCCGAAGACCGGCGTGCCGTCGGCGATCATCCCAAGACCCAGCTTGGCGAAGCTATCACCGATCAGATAGGCGAAGGTGCCCTTGATTCCATCGGCGGCGCCGATCGCTTTTTTCGGCACAAAGCCGACAGCGGCGACGCCGATCAACAGCTGCGGACCAAACACCAGGAAGCCCAGCGCAAACAACGAGGCCAGATAGACGTACTGGTTGCTGGCATGTTGGTAAACCCCGAGGGTGGCGATAATCAGCGCCAGTGCGACGCAGGCCACCAGCGCGCGGCGGCCGTTGGCCAGATCCGACAACCAGCCCCACAGTAGCGTGCCAACCAGAGCGCCGACTTCAAACAGGGTAAAGCCCTGAATCGCCACCTCTTTAGACAGCTTCAGCTCCTGGAAGGCATACACGGTGGACCACTGATCGATACCGATACGCACCACGTAGAGGAAGATGTTGGAGAAGCACAGCAGCCAGATCACTTTGTTTTTCAGCACGTACTCAACAAAGATCTGCCACTTGGTCATCGCATTTTCTTCGGTCTCTTTGTCCTCTTCGCTGATCGCTTCGCCAAACAGCTCTTCCGCCGTGCCGAGGCCATAGGATTCCGGAGAGTCGCTACCGTAGCGCAGGCCAATAAAGCCAACGATCAGCGCAATAATCGACGGGAAGATAAACATGCCGATCACGTGGCCGTCGAACAGATAGTTGGCGCCAAACAGCGCCACGCCCGCGGCGCCCGCGCCGCCGAGGTTGTGGGAGATATTCCAGAAGCCGAGGAAGGTGCCGCGTTTGCGTCTGGGCGTCCACTTGGTGATGGTGGAATAGCTGCACGAACCGCCGGTGCTTTGGAAGAAACCGCTCAGCGCATAGAAGGCGATCATCAGGAACAGGCTGGTTGAACCCGCCCCCATGCTGGCGCTAAAGCCCAGCATACAGATAGCGGAGAGGATCAGCATAAACGGCAGGAACTGCTTGGTATTTTTACCGTCGGCATAATAAGAGACGAGCGTCTTGCCCACGCCGTAGGTAATGGAAAAGCCCAGACCAATCATCCCCAGCTGCGTCATGCTCAACCCGTAAGTGGAGATCATGTCGTTCTGCGCGATGTTAAAGTTTTTGCGGATCAGGTACATGGTCAGGTAGCCGATGAAGACCACCAGATAGGACTGCATGAAAGGTTTGAACCACATTTTGCGCCGCACATCGAGCGGCAGATCCAGGGTCGGCTTGCGCACCTGATTCAGAAAGGCCAGCATGGGTATCTCCTGAGCTGATTTTTTTATGCCTGCGTAATAACCAGGCATTGTAAAAACCCGCGCGCCGTCTGGCCTGAGACGGCTTCCAGGTAAAACCGGGAAAATTTCTTAGTTTTGCCCCGTTCGCGGCGAAAGGGTGAGCTACATCACGCTTCGCTGGCGGTACGCGGCGCCTGCGCGTTTAAAAACGGCAGCAGCAGCAGCGCGGAAATGCCGGCGGCAATCGCAATCACCACGAAGAATCCGGTCCAGTGCCAGATATCCATCACCTGCGCCAGCGGCCAGCCGGAAAGCGAGGCGCCAAGATAAGCGAACAGGCCGACAAACCCGGTGGCCGCCCCAGCGGCTTCTTTATGCGAACATTCTGCCGCCGCCATGCCGATCAGCATTTGCGGGCCGAAAACGAAGAACCCGGTGGTGAAGAAGCATGCCGCCTGCATGACGTAGCTGGCAAACGGCATCAGCCACAGCCCGCCAACCGACAACAAAATTCCGGCGGCGAAGATCAGATTCATCGGCCCGCGATTGCCGTTAAACAGCTTATCCGAGCCCCATCCCGCCACCAGCGCGCCGATAAAACCGCCCAGCTCAAACATGGTCACCGCCGAGTTAGCGGTCACCAGATCGACGCCAAGCGTCTCCGACATATACAGATTGCCCCAGTCGTTAATCGCCGCCCGCACCACGTACACCAGCACATAGCACAGCGACAGCAGCCAGATATAGGGATTGGCCAGCACGTAGCGGGTCAGAATCTCTTTGCGCGTCAGCCCTGCGCCTTCCTGCTGCTGGGCGATTTCCAGCGCATCGTGACGCCAGTCGCCCACGGCGGGTAACCCCACCGCCTGCGGGCGATCGCGAAGCCGCCAGCACAGATACAGTCCAGCAAGGATCGCCAGACAGCCGGCAATCGTCATCCCCATTCGCCAGCCGTAATGCAGCGCCGCCGCGCCCACGACCATTGGGATCAGCGCGCCGCCGACGTTATGCGCGGTATTCCATAGCGCCCACCAGCCGCCGCGCTCGGTTCGCGAATACCAGGCCGTCAGCAGCCGGGCGCACACCGGCGAGCCCCAGCCCTGGAAGAAGGCATTCAGCGCCCACAGCAGCGCGAAGGCCCATAGCGAAGTGGAAAAACCGAACAGAATATTCACCACCCCGGTGGCAATCAGCCCCAGCCCCATAAAATAGCGGGCGTCGGAGCGGTCGCTGACGATACCGGAGAAAAATTTCGACAGCCCGTAAGTGATGTAAAACAGCGTGGCCAGCAGGCCGATATCGCTGCGGGTCAGCACGTTACTGGCGAGGATCTCGGGAACCGCGGCATTAAAGCTTTTGCGGGTGAAATAAAACAGCGCGTAACCAAGCCAGATGGTAAGCAGAATATGGCGACGCCAGTAACGATAACGCTCGTCCAGCTCGCGTTTATCGCTAATTGGCGCGGCGTCCGGCGGCGCTTTTAAAAAGGCAAACATCGGCGCTCCTTTCAGGCGTAACGCAGCGGTAAATTGACGCACACGCGGGTACCGTGTGTGCAGGAGATAGTTAACGTACCACCCAGCGCTGTCACGCGCTCACGCATGCCGGTCAGGCCGAACCCCTGCAGATTCGACCCCGGCGGCAGGCCGCAGCCGTCATCTTCCAGCACCAGCATCAATTGCCCATCCTGTTGCCAGCCCTGGAGGGTGACGGCGCTGGCGTTGGCGTGCTTGACGATATTATTCAGTCCCTCCTGGCAAACGCGAAACAGCGTCACGCGCTGGTTTTCGCTCAGCCCCGCCTCGTTAATCCGCCATTCGAGATGACTGACGATACCGCGGTCTTCCAGTTCCATTTCACGCATCAACGAACGTACCGCCTGTTCAAGCGGCAGATCGTCAAGCTGGCGCGGACGCAGACGACCAAGCAGTCTTCGCACAGAGTCGTAAACCCCCAGCGACAGCTGTTCTATCAACTGGCCGCTCTGCCGTACGCTGGCGTTGTTTGGCGCCAGACGCTGCACGATCCCCGCCTGGGTGCGAATTGCCGTGATAGTCTGGCCAATATCATCGTGGAGCTCGCGCGCCACGTCACGCCGCACGCTCTCTTCCGTTTCCAGCAGGCGTTCCGCCAGCCGCCGATTGCGCGCTAGCTCGTTCTGTAGCGACAGGTTAAGCTCGCGCAATCGCTGGATCCCCGCGCCCAGCAGCAGTCCGGTCAGGCTCTGCGCCAGCAGTGAAAGCAATAAATCAACCGGGTGATCGTGCCAGGTCTGGCTGGCAATCAGCGCAATGGCGTTCATCAGGGTGGCGATCAGCGCCCCCTGCCAGCCGTAGTGCCAGGCGAGAGCGATAATCGGCAGCGCCAGACAAAAAGGGGTAAAGCGGGAGAGTTCGGCGGGCAATCCGAGCTGTAGCCACAGGCTGACGGTAAAGAGCAGCAGGTACCAGATCAGATGCCGGCCACGCCAGTTAACCGGCTGCGACACCAGCGACGGCCCCAACGGCCGCCAGACGGTACTGGTCAGATAATGCCAGATAACCAGGCAGGTCGGCGCCAGCGTCAGGCCGCCGGTCAGCGTCAACAACAGCGCGGTCAGTCCCTCGCTCCCTTCTTGCGCCAGCCACGGCAGCGATTGCAGCAACGAGGCGGCGATCAGCGCCCCGCCCTGGCGCAACAGCGTTAGCCAGTCTCGCTGATGGCGATAGCGTGAAATCAATGCCACCGGCAGCAGGGTCAGCAGACTTCCGGTCATCAATATTATAGGGTGCGCCAGCGCCACTTCTTGCGCCAGCCAGAAGATAAGCAGCCACTCGGCTCCCAGCAGCACCGGCCAGTAGCCGCGCGGGCATTGCAGCATCAGCCCTAAACGCAGGCCAAAGGGAAACAGCAGCACCGCTAAATCCGCGCGTTCCACCAGATGCAGACTGATACTCCACAGGCAAAACCAGGCGGCTGAGAAGATAAAGGCGCAGCCGATCACCGACAGCAATCGTGAAACGACGGCGTTCATTGCCAGCTATCGAACATGCGGCGCGCCAGCTCAACGTCGTTGCTGACGCCCAGTTTTTCCAGCAGGTTGGCGCGATGAACGTGAACGGTTTTCGGCGACAGACCGAGCTCAGCGGCGATCTCTTTCACCGCCATACCCTGCGCCAGCTTTTCCGCCACCTGGCGTTCGCGTTTGGTGAGCGGATCCTGGCGCCCGGCGGCCAGCTTCATGGCGATATCCGGCGTGAGATAGCAACCGCCCGCCGCCACCGTGCGGACCGCGGCGATCAGTTCATCCGGACTGCAGCGTTTCGACAGGAAGCCGCGCGCGCCGGCGTTCAGCGCCTGCTCGATCAGCGCCGGGCTATCGTGCACCGACAGCATGATGGTCGCCATCCCCTTCGGCAACTGGCTTAACAGCTCCAGCCCGGAAATATCCGGCATTGAGATATCGCAGATACAGACCTGTACACCGCGCCCCGGTAGCCCCGCCAGCGCCTCGCGTCCACAGCCGAATTCAGCGACAACCTGAAAATCAGCTTCCAGCCCCAGTAGCTGAGCAAAACCGGAGCGGACAATCAAATGATCGTCAATAAGGGCGATGGTAGTCATGGTGTTTCCTGGTGCCTGAAAGCGCCGGATGGCGGCGTAAACGCCTTATCCGGCCTACGGATTCACTCCCTGTAGGCCGGATAAGCGCAGCGCCATCCGGCAAAGGCGCTTACCTTAGCGGTAAGCGCGTAGCTGTTCAAGCCTTGAGCGCTATTCGAAGAACACCGCAATTTTGTTAAACATGGTGGGATCGGACTGGTTACGCGCCACATTGGTGACATCTTCCAGCTTTTCAATCTGGCTAATCATCTGCCCCAGCCGCTGGTCATCATTTACCAGCAGCCAGATGCGGCTGTGCTCGCTGCTCTGAATCGGCAAGCAGAGAATGCCTTCAACGTTAAACGCGCGGCGGGCAAATAGCCCGCAGACGTGGGTCATCACACCTGGGTGGTTGCGGACGGTGAGTTCCAGAATGACGTTATCGTGTTGCTTTTGCATGGCTTATTCCCCCACCATCTCAGTATTGGCCGCACCCGGCGGTACCATCGGATACACTTTTTGCTGCGCGTCGATACGCACGTGGATCAACGCCGGACCAGGGCGGTCGATAATCGCCTGCAGCGCCGCCTGCGGATCGGATTCGTTATTTAAATCACAGGTTTGCAGACCAAAACCGGCAGCTATCTGCATAAAGTTAATCATCCCCGGATAGGTCGCGGCGAAGACGCCCTGCTGATAGAACAAGCTCTGCTGTTGATGCACCAGCCCCAGCGCTTCGTTGTTCATCAGAATAATTTTTACATCCAACTGATTTTCGGCGGCGGTGGCCATCTCCTGAATATTCATCATCAGGCTGCCGTCACCGGAGAAACAAATAACCTTACGTTGCGGATTCGCAAGCGCCGCGCCGATGGCCGCCGGCAGGCCGAAGCCCATGGTGCCGAGACCGCCGGAAGTCAGCCACTGGCGCGGACGGTTGAGCGGATAGGCCTGCGCCGTCCACATCTGATGCTGACCCACATCGGTGGTGATGATCGCCTCATCATCAACGCAGGCGGCCACGGCGTTAATCAGGCCGTAATGGGAGAGCGGATCGCTTTCCTGCGGGATGGCGCAGGGGAATTCTCTTTGTAAATCAGCCACCAGCTGGCGCCACTCATCACGCGGCTGCGCCTCAATCTGCGGAATAAGCTGGGCTAAGACCTCCGCCACATCGCCCTGAATCGCTACGTGCGGTTGCTTAATTTTGCCAAGCTCAGAGCGGTCGATATCGACGTGAATAATCTTCGCGTTCGGGCAGAACTGCTCGGTCTTGCCAATCGCCCGGTCATCAAAACGCGCGCCTAAAACAATCAATAAATCAGCTTCTTGCAGAATAAAGTTAGTGCTGCGCGCGCCGTGCATCCCCAGCATGCCCAGCGACAAAGGATGCGCCTTCGGCAGCATACCCAGCGCCATTAAGGTCATGGTGGTCGGCAGGTTGGCTTTTTCCGCCAGGTCCCGAATCGGCTGCGGCGCGTTAATCACGCCGCCGCCCAGATACAGTACCGGGCGTTTCGCCGCGTTGATCATTGTCGCCGCTTCACGCACGCTTTCAGGCGCGAACGCTGGTGCCGGGGCGCGCTCGCCTGGCTCCGGCAGCGTTTCCAGTTCAATGGTTGCCGCCTGTACGTCCTTAGGAATATCTATCCACACCGGCCCGGGGCGCCCGGACTGGGCAATACGGAAGGCGTCGCTCATCACCTGCGGCAGCTCGGCGATATCGCGCACCAGGTAGTTATGCTTGGTGATGGGGATAGAGATGCCGTAGGTATCGACTTCCTGGAAGGCGTCGGTGCCGATCATTGAGGCCGGAACCTGCCCGGTGATGCAGACCAGCGGAATAGAATCGAGGCGGGCATCGGCGATGGCGGTAATCAGGTTGGTGGCACCAGGGCCGCTACAGGCCATGCAGACCGCGGGTTTACCTTCGGTACGCGCCATCCCCTGAGCGATAAAACCCGCCCCCTGCTCGTGGCGTGCCAGGATGTGGCGGATCTGCGTGCTTTGGCTCAAGGCATCGTAGATAGGCAGGATGGAGCCGCCCGGAATGCCGCTGACCATAGTGATACCCTGGCGTTCCAGTAAATGAACAACCAGCTGCGCGCCGGTAAAGCGCATTGTGTTTGATGTGGTGCCCGAACTTGCCATGCTCCAGTCCTTTTATTCTGGGCCGACTTTACCGGGGGGCTCGCCAACAAAAAACCCCGCTCGGTTTGCGCCGGCGGGGTTTGGAATTCGTGTTGTTCCGGACCCTACGGCGCATTGCCGACGACGACCACCACAGACACGACGACCACCGCGGCAGGCGCGGTTTTTAGTAGGGTCGAAGTCATCATGGCAGCGTTCATTAGGGACCTGTTGTGTCGAAAAATAAGCTGAATTTATACAAACACAGGTTTTGCGTTTTCACAATGGATTTATTTTCATCCACGAGAATTTGCGCGAAAGATCACAATTCGCGACATCAGCGGCAGAAAACAAAAAACCCCGCCGGAGCGAGGTTTTTATCAGCATTTTCACGGGTGGTAGCCGCAAGCACACTGTATTACGTCAACGACAAAAGTATACGCGATCGCTGCAATTCGCGCAATTTAAGGTCGAAATTTCTCTGTCATAGAGTATGGACGACGGGTGCGAATTTGTCCAAAAAATACTGTTCATACATACAGTATTTATCTATACTGGATGTGTTCACTTTGTGCCATTCGGGGGCCGCAAGTTTGACCGGCGCAACGAAGTCCTGGCTGAAACGGGTGGTGCCGTCAGTGCCTTAACCCCGAGAGAGCACACTGTGTTACGTCAACAATGCGTCGTGTCCGGCCCGTACGGCCACCACTGCGCAACCCCTGTGAGAACAGGGATAAGCTGGCAACAGGCAGCGGAAAGGTACGTCAGCTTATTGTGCTCCTTAACCACAGGAGACGCGCGTATGGGCGGAATGGATATTATTATTTTAATCCTGAAACTCATGGTTGCTGTGTTGCAACTACTTGATGCAGTCCTGAAACAGTTCCGCTGATTCAGGTTCAAGTCGCACCTGAGGGGGGCGGGAAACCGCCCCCCTACAGGCGTCCTTCGGGCGTTCCGGGAAGACTTGATGGAGGAACCATGCCACCGCTATTAATTGCCGCAACAACGCCGGAGGATCCGGGGTTCGTTGCGCTGCGCGCCGAAAGCCTTGAACAGCACTTCAATATGCTGCGTCGGCTGGCGGAAAACTGGCAAAGCGGCAAAAACCGCTTTAACGCCCCTGGTGAAAAGCTGCTGGGCGCGTTCGTCCGTGGCCAGTTAGTTGGGGTCTGCGGTCTGAACGTCGACCCCTTCAGCCAGCAGCCGCGGGCCGGGCGCATTCGCCATCTCTATATTCGCGATAGCCATCGCCGCCAGGGAATTGGCCAGCAGCTGCTGCTCTCAGTCATCACGCATTCCGGCGCCTGGTTCGATTTCCTTAACACTCATGCCCCGGCGCAGGCCTGGCCCTTTTATGAACGCTTTGGTTTCCGCCCGGTATACGATGAGCCGCGGGTCACGCATCGCCTGTTCTGCTCGCTGTAAGCGTGGCTGGCTGGCGGAACGGGGTCATGTTACAGTCCGCTGACCTTAACTGCTGAATCTGCCTGCGATGACCATCACCGTATTCTGCATTTTGCTTTTCGCCGCACTGCTCCACGCCAGCTGGAACGCTATCGTCAAAGCCAGCGGCGATAAAATGTACGCGGCGATAAGCGTCAGCGGGTCGGCCTCGCTGATCGCCCTGGTGATGCTCCCCTTCGCGCCGCAGCCGACGCTGGCCAGCGCCCCTTATCTGGTGGCGTCATGTGCATTGCAGGTGGTGTATACGGTACTAGTGGCGAAGACCTATCAGGTGTCGGATATGAGCCAGACCTATCCGCTAATGCGCGGCACCGCGCCGTTGCTGGTCGCGGCTATCAGCGTGATATTTCTCGGCGATCGCTTATCGCCGCTAGCCTGGTTGGGTATTGGCGTCATCTGCCTGGCGATTCTGGCGATGGCCTTTAACGGCCGCGTCAGTTCCCGCAAAGGCATCATGCTGGCGCTGATCAACGCCTGTTTTATTGCGGGTTATACGCTGGTGGACGGCACCGGGGTACGGCTGGCGGGATCGGCGCTCGGCTATACCCTGTGGACCTTTTTTATGAACGGTTGCTGCCTGCTGTGCTGGGCGATGGTGGCGCGGCGGCGCGAAGCCAGCCGTTATTTACGCCAGCACTGGAAAAAAGGCATCCTCGGCGGCGTCGGCACCATGGGATCCTACGGCCTGGCGCTATGGGCGATGACTCAGGCGCCGCTGGCGGTGGTCGCCGCGCTGCGTGAAACCTCCATTCTGTTCGGCGCGCTGATCGCGTTTATCGTCCTGAAGGAACAAGTTGTAGCGCTGCGCATCGTTGCCGCCTGCGGTATTGCCGCCGGAGCAATCCTGCTGCGCCTCTCATAGATTAAAATGGCAACATTAGTTGCCGATCCTGTTTACAAAACCTGCCTGAATTTTCCCCAACAATCGGTGCTATGTAGTTGTTCTGTTATCTTATTGTGGTAGATTCCTCCATCGTTTAAGGGGTGTGCCAGTCACATATTCTTCATTTCTCATTGCTCACGAAGTATTCATCGACATGAAACGGCATAAGAACTTCAATTTGTTGTTGATGCTGGTACTGCTGGTGGCCGTTGGCCAGATGGCGCAGACCATTTATATTCCGGCTATCGCCGACATGGCGGTATCGCTTAACGTCCGCGAAGGGGCGGTACAAAGCGTGATGGCGGCCTATCTCCTGACGTACGGCATTTCCCAGCTGTTCTACGGCCCGCTCTCCGACCGCGTGGGCCGCCGCCCGGTGATCCTCGTCGGGATGTCTATTTTTATGCTGGCGACGCTGGTTGCCATCACCACCCATAGCCTGCCGGTGTTGATCGCCGCCAGCGCCATGCAGGGGATGGGCACCGGCGTCGGCGGCGTGATGGCGCGCACCCTGCCGCGAGACCTGTATGAAGGCGCGCAGCTGCGTCACGCCAATAGTTTGTTAAATATGGGAATACTGGTCAGCCCGCTGATTGCGCCGCTGCTCGGCGGCATCCTTGATACCCTGTGGAACTGGCGCGCCTGCTACGCTTTCCTGCTCATACTGTGCGCTGGCGTGACGATTAGTATGGCGAAATGGATGCCGGAAACGCGCCCACAAGGCGCGCCGCGGACGAAACTACTGGCCAGCTACAAAACGCTGTTCGGTACCGGCGCCTTTAACTGTTACCTGTTGATGCTGGTGGGCGGGCTGGCCGGGATTGCGGTGTTCGAAGCCTGTTCCGGCGTGCTGATGGGCGCGGTCCTCGGCCTGAGCAGTATGGCGGTCAGTATTCTGTTTATTCTGCCGATCCCGGCGGCGTTCTTCGGCGCGTGGTTCGCTGGCCGTCCGAATAAACGCTTCTCAACGCTGATGTGGCAGTCGGTTATCTGCTGCCTGCTGGCGGGAATTATGATGTGGTTGCCGGGGCTGTTCGGCATTATGACCGTCTGGACACTGCTGGTGCCTGCGGCGCTGTTCTTCTTCGGCGCGGGTATGTTGTTCCCGCTGGCTACCAGCGGCGCGATGGAACCATTCCCGTTCCTCGCCGGTACCGCTGGCGCGCTGGTTGGCGGCTTGCAGAATATCGGCTCCGGCGTGCTGGCCTGGCTGTCGGCAATGATGCCGCAAACCGGGCAAAGCAGCCTCGGCCTGCTGATGATGTTAATGGGTCTGTTGATTCTGCTGTGCTGGCTGCCGCTGGCCTCGCGCTTTACCAGCCACCAGCAGCCGGTCTAAGCGCCGCTGGCGCTCCCCCGGGTGGCTGCTTTTGTCTTATGTCAGGCTGTGCAGCCATTCGATAAAGGCGTCGATTTTCGGCCACTGACGGCCCGGCAGGGTCGTCACATAGTAGTGCTGGTGACACTTCAGCGTCATGTCGCCGAACGGCGCGATAAGCTCCCCGCTTTCTAACCGCTTCTGCACCAGCCGTTTACGCCCCATCGCTACCCCGACGTGATTCATCGCCGCAATCACCGCTAAATCAGAACGATCGAAGCCGATACCCGACGATTGCGGCAATTCAATCGCAAATTGCTGCGCCCAACTGAACCACTCATCGGTACCGGAATCATTGCTCCATGCCTGGCGGTCATGGAGCAACGTGCAGTAGCGCAGATTGCCTGGATTGTGGATTAACTGCTTCTGTTGCGCGTAATTCGGCGTACATACCGGCACGATCGCTTCATCCATCAGAAAATGATGGCTTAGCTGTGATGACGGCGCATCATCAAAATAGATCGCCAGATCGATACCCGCCCGCTGTAGATTGACGTTATCGTTGCCGGTGAGCACAGTCAGCGAGATGGACGGATAGCGGCGAGTGAAATCCCCCAGCGCCGGTACCAGCCAGCACTGCGCGATCGACGGGCGCGAGTACACCGTCAGCGTGCCGGAGAGCTCCTGATTTTTAATATCCAGAATCTCCTGGTTAAGGCTATCCAGCGAGGATTTCAACGCCCAGAATACCCGCCGCCCCTCGCGGGTCAGCTCCACCTTGCGGTGCGAACGTATAAATAGCTGAATACCCAGCTCTTCTTCCAGCTGGTTGATGCGATGGCTAACGGCGCTCGGCGTCAGCGACAGCTCTTCCGCCGCCAGTGCAAAGGACTCATGGCGAGCCGCGACTTCAAAGGTATACAGCTTTGACAACTGCCAGCCGTTCAGCAGCCGATTACCCATCTCTTTCATCACATCCATCACGATTCCCCGCCTTTTCTTTGCCGGTAAGTGTAAAAAAAAACGCAGCCGGAGCGCGCCTGAAAGATGAATAAAAGTGACCCAATACACATTTAACGGTCTATTTAAGAACCAAATCACGCTTTTGCATCAATCTGACTCATCTGAAAGGCGATTTATATCGTTTGTCAGCCTATGTCGCTTTTCTGTTCAATAACCACACGTTATTTACGGCGAGGTGGGGTATGGAATCTCAAATCTGGGTGGTATGCACGCTATTTATCAGTATCGTGTTAATCGTTTTAACGATCGTCAAACTGAAGTTTCATCCGTTTCTGGCGCTCCTGCTGGCGAGCTTTTTCGTCGGCGCGATGATGGGCATGGGGCCGCTGGATATGGTCAACGCCATTGAGAGCGGTATTGGCGGTACGCTTGGTTTCCTGGCGGCGGTGATCGGTCTCGGTACCATCCTCGGGAAGATGATGGAAGTCTCCGGCGCGGCGGAACGCATCGGCCTGGCGCTGCAGCGCTGTCGCTGGTTGTCGGCGGACGTAATTATGGTGCTGGTTGGCCTGATCTGCGGTATTACGCTGTTTGTTGAAGTCGGCGTGGTGCTGCTAATCCCGCTGGCGTTCTCCATTGCCAAAAAAACCAATACCTCGCTGCTGAAGCTGGCCATCCCCCTGTGTACCGCGCTGATGGCGGTGCATTGCGTGGTGCCGCCGCATCCGGCCGCGCTGTTCGTGGCGAATAAACTCGGCGCAGATATCGGTACGGTCATCGTCTACGGCCTGCTGGTTGGCCTGATTGCCTCACTGGTTGGCGGCCCATTGTTCCTCAAGCTGCTCGGCAACCGCCTGCCGTTTAAACCGGTGCCGACCGAGTTTTCCAACCTTGAAGTACGCGAAGAATCGACGCTGCCCTCGCTCGGCGCTACGCTATTTACCGTGCTGCTACCGATTGGGCTGATGCTGGTGAAAACCGTCGCTGAATTGAACATGGCTAAAGGCGGCACGCTGTATATGTTGCTGGAATTTATCGGCAACCCGATCACCGCGATGTTTATTGCCGTCTTTGTCGCTTATTACATTCTTGGTATTCGTCGGCAAATGGGGATGGGCGTCCTGCTGACCCATACTGAAAACGGCTTCGGATCGATTGCTAATATTCTGCTAATTATTGGCGCGGGTGGCGCGTTCAACGCGATTTTGAAATCCAGCGGCCTGGCCGATAGCCTGGCGGTGATCCTCTCGAATCTGCATATGCATCCGATTCTGCTGGCCTGGCTGGTGGCGCTGATCCTTCACGCCGCCGTCGGTTCCGCTACCGTAGCCATGATGGGCGCCACCGCTATCGTCGCCCCGATGCTGCCGCTGTATCCCGGCGTAAGCCCGGAGATCATCGCTATTGCCATCGGTTCCGGCGCCATTGGCTGCACGATCGTAACGGATTCCCTGTTCTGGCTGGTGAAACAATACTGTGGCGCAAGCCTCAGCGAAACGTTCAAGTATTATACGACGGCGACATTTATCGCTTCTTTACTTGCACTCGCCGCCACCTTCCTGCTTTCTTTCATCATCTAAGCGAACGAGACGTAATATGAAAAACGCTGACCTGACCCAATTAACCGCGACCTTCCCGCTTGTGCAGGAGCTGATCGCGCTGAAAGAAACCACCTGGTTTAACCCGGCGACGACGACCCTGGCACAAGGTTTGCCCTATGTCGGCCTGACCGCCGCAGATGTAAAAGACGCTCACGAACGCCTGCAGCGCTTCGCGCCGTATCTGGCGGAAGCCTTTCCGGAAACGGCCGCCACCGGCGGGATTATCGAATCAGAAGTGGTTGCCATTCCGGCAATGAAACGCCGCCTCGAGCAACAATTCAATCAGCCGATTAATGGCGATCTGTTACTGAAAAAAGATAGCCACCTGCCGATTTCGGGTTCCATTAAGGCGCGCGGCGGCATTTATGAAGTGCTGACCCATGCGGAAAAGCTGGCGCTGGAAGCCGGGCTGCTCACCATCGCAGATGATTATCGCAAATTGCTGACGCCGGAATTCAAACAGTTCTTCAGCCAGTACAGCATCGCCGTCGGTTCTACCGGCAACCTCGGTATGTCGATTGGCATCATGAGCGCGCGCATCGGTTTTAAGGTGACGGTGCATATGTCGGCGGATGCCCGCGCATGGAAAAAGGCCAAACTGCGCAGCCACGGCGTAACGGTCGTTGAGTATGAAGAAGATTACGGCGTGGCGGTCGAACAGGGGCGCAAGGCGGCGGAATCCGACCCGAACTGTTTCTTCATCGACGATGAAAACTCGCGCACGCTGTTCCTCGGCTATGCCGTGGCCGGCGAACGCCTGAAAGCGCAGTTTGCCCAGGCAGGACGCGTGGTCGATGCCGATCACCCGCTGTTCGTCTATCTGCCATGCGGCGTTGGCGGCGGCCCCGGTGGCGTTGCATTTGGCCTGAAACTGGCGTTTGGCGACCATGTTCACTGTCTGTTCGCCGAACCGACCCATTCGCCCTGTATGCTGCTCGGCATTTACACCGGGCTCCATGACCAGATTGCGGTGCAGGATTTAGGGATTGATAACCTGACCGCCGCCGATGGTCTGGCGGTCGGCCGCGCTTCCGGCTTCGTTGGCCGGGCGATGGAGCGCCTGCTCGACGGCCTGTATACTCTCGACGATCAAACGATGTACGACATGCTGGGCTGGCTGGCAACGGCGGAAAATATTCGCCTTGAGCCGTCCGCGCTGGCCGGTATGGCCGGGCCGCAGCGCGTCTGCGCCAGTAAAGCGTACCATCAGCTACAAGGACTGAGCGACGAACAGCTACGCCACTCCACCCACCTGGTATGGGCGACCGGCGGCGGCATGGTGCCGGAAGAAGAGATGGCGCAGTATCTGGCGAAGGGGCGTTAAATCGCCCGCAGCAGCGGCATCAGTTCGCCCGGTGACCGCTGCTGTTTACGCAGATCGCGCATGACCCGCATACAGGGCGCGCTGGCGACATAGAACTGGCGGTAGCCTTCACAGAGCGGATCGTCGTCGCCTGCGCATAATCGCCGCCACGCACAGACAAAACAGGCGCTATTGGCGGCCAACTGCCGTTGTTCGCGCAACGGTTCGCCGCACCAGATACGCAGGGTTTCCTCAAATAACGTAATCGTTATGCGGCCAATATCTTCCCGCGCCCAGATGTGGAAAATGGCGCAAAGGAAATTTCCCCATGCATTGGCATCTTCCGCTCTGAGCTGTGGAATAAAACGAACGGCGCGCACGCCCTGCGCGCGTAGCTCCCGATATAGCTGCTGCGGTTGCTGGCAATGGTGGCGATAAACTTTCACCTCCTGTACTGCCGGTTCGTTGTGAGCGAGGGAGTGGCATTCTGTCCGACATCCTGTCATGTCACATCCTTAAGAAATAAAATGATCTGCCGTAGATGCGTTACAGCAAACAATAATGACAGCGAAAGCACTGCGAGGGAGATCAAAAATTTGTCACGAACTGCTCCCGGCTGCAAAAAATCGCTCTCGGCAACATCCATTAAATGGCGGCTGCGGGTGTAGCGCCAGAGAACGATCGCCACCACAGCCAGTACGCCAATCGATATCCAGAACGCCAGCCCGGCGCTATGCCAGTTATGTTTGATCGCCAGCGCCATCAGCGCCCCGTAGCCAAGCAGAGTACGGAACCACGCCAGCGAGGTGCGCTCCGGCTGTAAACCGGGATCGTTCTCCCGCCGCGCCCGGCGTTTATCCGCCATACAGCACCAGCAGCATCACCGCCGCCACGACCGCCAGCAGCAGGACGCTAATCACCAGCAGCGTACGGGTATAGGGAAGATCCTGCTTCAGGCGCATCGCCTTTTCGTTACTCAACCAGCGCAGATAGCCATACACCGCCAGCCCGCCGGCAAACAGGCACAGCAGCAGTGCCAGCACTTCGCGAATAAGCGGAGTGGCAAAATCCGGCGCCAGCTGATCGAGCCCGACGCCCGCGGCGAGAAAGCCGAGCGCCGTACGGATCCACGCCAGAAAGGTGCGTTCATTGGCCAGCGAAAAGCGGTAATCCGGCGCTTCACCAATGCGGGAAATTTTCATCAGCAGTCCTTGTTCGTCAGGCAAACAGGCCACAGCATAGCCTAAATCACGAACAGGAGAGAAGAACCGGCACCCGATGGATGCCGGTAAAACGAGGGTTAATGCAGCTCAGGCCAGTACGCTTTATTGGCGGCAATCAGGTCATCGAGGATCGCTTTCGCCACCGAGGCGCTCGGTACGGTTTTCGATAGCGTAATCGCCTGCCACAGCTTGTGATATGAACGCTGCTCCCACGCATCCACCACCAGTTTTTCCACCGCCACCTGCTGGCTCATCATCCCTTTCTGGAAATGCGGAATATCGCCCACCGTCAACGGCTCCGGTCCGTTATGACCGACCAGACAAGGGATCTCTACCATCGCGTCGGCATCAAAGTTATGGATTGCGCCATTGTTCGGCACAATCAACAACATTCGTTCCTGAGTGTTAAAGGCGATAGCCGTCGCTAAATCGACGATATACGACGCGTGTTCGTCGATCTCCAGATCGCCCGCGGAAGATTTACCGGCGGCAATAATCGCCCGGCAGGCGCTAAAGACGTTTTTCTCCCGATGATCCATTACCTCATTCGCGCGGGTACGCTCCGGGTTGGAGTGCGCGACCACGTAATCCGGGAACAGATAATATTTCAGGTAAGTGTTTGGCATCGTTTGCGGATCCAGCGCCTGTACATCTTTCGCTTTGGCAAACGTATCGTTCCAGCTGGCTTCGGTGTGCGGGTCGTTCGATGGCGGTACATAGCCGTATTTCGCCACATACTCGCGCAATTTCGGCATCAAATCGTTGCCATCGAGATCTTCAATCGAGGTCCACCAGCCGAAGTGATTAAGGCCGTAGTAACGCACGCGCATCTGTTTGCGGTCTTTCAACCCGACGATTTGCGCCATCCGCCCTTCAATGCCGATCGGCATATCGCAAATATTGAGAATTTTTGCATTAGGTCGCAGGCGGCGGGTGGCTTCAGCCACTATCGCCGCCGGGTTGGAGTAGTTGAGCATCCAGGCGTTTGGCGAATATTTCTCCATATAATCCACCAACTCCAGCACGCCGCCGATAGAGCGCATACCATAGGCAATCCCGCCCGGTCCGCAGGTTTCCTGACCCAACACGCCGTGGCGCAGCGGTATTTTTTCATCTTGCTCGCGCATCGGGTATTTGCCGACGCGGATGTGCGCCATCACGAAGTCGACATCGCTAAAGGCGACCTGCGGGTCGGTGGTGTAGCTGAACTCAATCTCTGGCGCCTGTTCTTTGAGGATAATTTTACAGGCTTCGGCGATAGTCTCCTGACGCGCGCCGTCGTTGTCATAAAATTTTAGCGCCCGCAGCGGGAAACGATCGCGGTTTGCCAACAGCATTAAAACGATGCCAGGGGTAAAGGTACTGCCGCCGCCTGCGATAACAACTGAGAATTTTTTCATGATACTGCCTCCGTCATGGTGGTGTGTTCGGTCGATAAAGAATCTTTCATTAAGGTTTCCAGCTGGTCGCGAACCTGCGGGACATGCAGACCAACAATGACCTGAATGCCGTTGCCGCGGCGGACCACGCCGTGAGCGCCGAGTGCTTTAAACACCTCGTCGCTTTGCGTTTTCGCCATATCCACCAGCGCAATACGCAGTCGGGTGGCGCAGTTATTGATGCTTTCAATATTGCCGGCCCCGCCCAGCGCCTGCAGAAAGCCGGCGGCCTGACCCAGCTTGTTTTCCGCAGCTGCCGCCACGCTGGTTTTACCGCGCGCCTCCTGATAATCCGCTTTGCTGTAAAGCTTGATTTCGCTGTCTTCGCGACCCGGCGTTTTCAGGTTCAGGCGCAGGATCAGGGTGCGAAAGATGACGAAGTAGATGCCGGTAAAGCAGACGCCGATGCCTATCTGGATAAACATCATCGACGCGTGGTGATGGAACATCGGGATCCAGTTTTGCGGCAGGAACTGATCGAGCAGGCCGCCGCCGAAGTTCCCCACGACGCCGCAGATATACATCACCGTCGCCATGGTGGCCGCCAGCAGCGCATGCACGGCAAATAGCAGCGGTGAGATAAACAAGAAGGTAAACTCGAGTGGCTCGGTAATGCCCACCAGCACCGCGGTCAGGGTGGCGGGGATCAGCAAACCAGCGACCTTCACCCGGTTTTGCGGCGCGGCGGTGAAGTAAAGCGCCAGCGCAATACCCACCGAACCAAAGACTTTCGAATTGCCATGCAGCGCAAAACCGCCCTCAGGGAACAGCGTTTTCAACGGTTCAACGCTCTGGCTAAATTCCTGCAGATGCTGCGCCCAGTAGACCTGGATGCCGCCTTCCACTACCGCCGGCCCAAAGATAAATGGCCCATAGACAAAGTGATGCAGGCCGGTCGGGATCAAAATGCGCTCAAGAAAGATGTAAACCCACACCCCGAGCGCGCCGGCTGAGCGCAGGAAAGCCTGCAGCGACTCAATCCCCATCTGTACCTTCGGCCAGCCGAGCAGCGTTAGCCAGGCACAAGGGATCATCGCGAGAAAAGCAACTATCACCACGAACGACGATCCCTGAAAAATACCGAGGAACACCGGCAGCGGTTTATCGAAGTAACGATTGTGCAGCGCGGTGACGATGCCGGAGATAACGATGGCCCCGATAATGCTGGTATCCAGGGTTTTAATCCCGGCAATCATCGTCAGGCCGCTTCCCGCCGTGGGATCCAGGGTGAAATCAACGCCGAAGAAGTGGCCCCAGGTCATCCCCATGGCGTTGATGAAGTAGTTCCAGGTAAGAAAACTGACCAGTACCGCCAGGCAGGCCCGGCCCTGGGCCTGCTTCGCCAGGCCAATCGGCAGGCCGACGGCGAAAATCAGCGGCATATTACGAAAGACGGTCCAGCCGCCCTCTTCAATGATGTGAACAATTTGCGCGAACAGGCTATCGGGTGCGGTGAGCGCTTCGCCGACAAACATCGGATTACGCAGCATAATAGCGATACCCACCACAATCCCGGCGAATGGGAACAGCAAAACCGGGGTAAACATGGCGCCGCCAAAGCGTTGTATTTGACTGAGCATTTGAAAATCCTCATGTAACAACTCGTAGGGTAAGTGGCCTTTTTTTGTTCTTTACCGGCCTGCTTCGAGCATAGGAATTCGCCCCGTCGGCAACATGCTGCGCCGCTGCGATTCGTGATCGCATTCATGGTTTTAATTCGGTCAATGTTGTCTACTTTTTGCGTAAAACATAGACACGATGAATGGAGGTGACGAAATCAACGTCATCTATAGTTTTTAATTTATTGTTTTTTATAATTTTATAATTCACGTCAGCTGGCCATCGCTGATTCATCAATGACGAATAGAGGTCTACTAGTGATCTACAAATCTATTGCTGACAAACTGCGTTTACGGCTCAACTCTTCCGATTTCAACATTGGCAGCCCGTTACCGGGCGAGAAAAAACTGGCGCAGGAGTTCGGCGTGGCGCGCATGACGATTCGCAAAGCCATTGACCTGCTGGTGGAAAGTGGATTAGTGGTGCGCCGCCACGGCTCCGGCACCTATGTCGCGCGCAAAGATGTACACCATGAGACCAGCAACCTGACCGGGCTGGCGGAAGTTCTGCGCCAGCAGGGTAAAGAAGTGGTGAGTCAGGTGTTGATATTCGAAGTGATGCCCGCGCCGCCGGCTATCGCCAGTCAGCTGCGAATTAAAATTGATGAACGGATCTATTTCTCACGCCGGGTGCGCTACGTCGATGGTAAACCGCTAATGCTGGAGGACAGTTATATGCCGGTTAAACTGTTCCGCCATCTGTCGTTGGGTCATCTGGAGGGGTCGAAGTTCGACTATATCGAGAAAGAATGCGGTATTACCATCAGCGGCAACTATGAAACCCTCACCCCGGTACTGGCGGATAAACAGTTGGCCCGCTCAATGAACGTGCCGGAACAGACGCCGCTGCTGCGCATTACCTCGCTTTCCTACAGCGATAGCGGCGAGTTTCTTAACTATTCCGTGATGTTCCGCAACGCCAGCGAGTATCAGGTGGATTACCACCTGCGCCGGGTCCAGGCACAGAGCCCGCTAACTCAGCCCCCAGAACAGCACGGCCAGTAGCTGAGGGGTGATTATCCGCAGGAACATCACCAGCGGATAAACCGTGGCGTAGGAGAGCGCCGCCGCGCCGCTGGTGGCGTGCAGGTTGTTGGCGAAGGCCAGCGCCGGCGGGTCGGTCATTGAGCCGGCCAGCATGCCGCAGAGGGTCAGATAGTTCATCTTCGCCAGCATCCGCGCCAGTATGCCCACCGTCAGCAGCGGGATAGCGGTGATGAAAATACCGTAGGCTATCCAGCTGAGCCCCTCGCCGTGGAGCAGGGTGTCGACAAAATCGCCGCCGGACTTCAGCCCCACCACCGCCAGAAACAGCACGATACCGAGTTCGCGCAGCGCCAGGTTAGCGCTCGGCGGCATAAACCAGTACAGCTTGCCGATGCTGCCGATACGCCCGAGGATCAGCGCCATAATCAGCGGCCCGCCGGCCAGCCCCAGTTTCAACGCCGCCGGAAAACCGGGAATAAACAGCGGAATAGACCCCAGCAGCACCCCGAGACCAATACCGATAAACACCGGTAGCATTTGTACCTGCTGCAGCTTTTGCTGTGCGTTGCCGAGTTCATTGGCCACCGCGTCAATGGCCTGTGGACGCCCAACTAAGTTAAGAATGTCGCCAAACTGCAGGCTGGCATGGCTGCTGGCCACCAGCTCCACCCCGGCGCGATTAAGCCGCGAGATCACGACGTCATAGCGTTGTTTAAAGTGCAGATCGCGGATTTTCTTCCCTAAGACCTTCTCGTTAGTGACCACCACGCGTTCCACTTTGAGATCGGTTCCGCGCGTTGAGAGCGAGGTCGCCACCTCTTTACCAATCACCAGCTGCGCATTGTGTAAATCTTCCGGCCGCCCGACCAGGTGCAGCAGATCGCCATGCTGGATAAGCGTACCCGGCGCCGGCACCATCAATAGCTCATCGCGCTTCAACCGCGAGCAGATAATTTTGTCGCTGTTGAGCATTGGCACATCCTGAATCGCCATATTATTCAGGTTCGGGTTCTCCACCCGCACGTTAATGGTATGCAGATGAGCGTGCCCGTTGCCGCTGCTCTCATCAAACTGCTGCGCCTCTTTTTCCACATTAATGCGAAAGAACAGCCGCACCAGCCACATGGTCAGCAAAATGCCGCAGATACCAAACGGGTAGGCCATCGCGTAACTCATCCCCATCTGATCGACGACATCAAACGGTAGGCCAAGATCGCGCAGGATTTGCTGCCCGGCGCCAAGCGCGGGGGTATTAGTGACCGCACCGGAGAAGATACCAAGCACCACCGGCAGCGGAATACTGAACAGTTTATGCAGGATCGCCGTCACCAGCCCGCCAAGTACGACGATAAGAATGGCGAACAGATTGAGCTTAAGTCCGGAGACGCGTAACGAGGCAAAAAAGCCCGGACCGACCTGAATACCGATGGTATAGACGAAGAGAATGAGGCCGAATTCCTGGATAAAATGCAGCATCGGGCTGCTCAGCGTAATCCCTGCCTGATCCACAAAGTGGCCCACGATAATGCCGCCAAACAGCACGCCGCCGATACCAAATCCAACGCCGCGGATTTTGACATTACCGATCCACAATCCCACCACCGCAACCAGCGCCAACACGCTGACGGTCAATGCTATATCACTCATACTATTTTCCCTGTGAATAACATTATTATTAACAGGGATTATGACTGAAGGCGGGAATACTGTATGTAGTCCCGCGCACAAAAAAGCCCCGAGTTATCGGGGCTTGAAAGCGATGTGGCTTAATTAACTATTCAGTGCCGGGCGCTCGCTAATGGCGATACGCTGCGGGGCCGCGACTTCCGGCTCGTGGCGGGTTAAGTCGATATGCAATAAGCCATTGGTAAAGGTGGCGCCGGAGACTTCCATATTGTCCGCGAGGGTGAAACTCAGGCTGAAGGCCTGATTCACCAGCCCCTGGTGCAACCATTTGGTCTCTTTTTCAGCGGCCTGCGGCGTGCCTTTAACGGTCAGACGCGTACCTTCCAGCTGAATATCCAAATCTTCCTGACGGAACCCGGCTACCGCGAGGGTAATGCGGTAATGGTTATCGTCGCTTTTTTCGATGTTATAGGGCGGGAAGGTTTGGCTTTCACCGGCGGTTTGCAGGGCGTTAGCCAGTTTGTCAAAACCGATCCATTGACGCAGCAGTGGGGATAAATCGTAGTTACGCATCGTGTTTTCTCCTTCTGAGAAGCGAGTAGGTACCTGCGAATTCAGCGAATTCGCATTTGCTCCCTGACGGCGAGCAAGTTGTATATTCAGGCCGCCGCGCGGCCTGAAGAGGACGATTAGTTAATTTCGATACGGCGCGGTTTGTTCGCTTCCGGAATCACACGTTCCAGATCGATATACAGCAGGCCGTTGACCAGGTTCGCGCCGCGAATATGAATGTTATCGGCGAGCTGGAATTTACGCTCGAAGTTGCGCTCCGCGATACCCTGGTACAGGTAGGTGCGCTCTTTCTGCTCGGCGGCATGGGAGCCTTTCACCACCAGAAGATTGTCTTGCGCGGTTATCTCTAATTCGCTTTCCGCAAAACCGGCGACGGCAATCGCGATGCGGTAATTGTTTTCATCTACTAATTCAACGTTATACGGAGGGTAGCCGCCGTTGCCCTGGTTTTGATTATTTTCTAACAGGTTGAACAGACGGTCGAAACCAATAGCAGAACGATAAAGCGGGGAGAGATCGAAATTACGCATAGTAAATAGCTCCTGAAATCAGCGAGAATTCAATGGCTTTCCATCATGGACAAGCCGTTATGACCCGGAATACCCCTCAGGCGTATCCTCATTGGGTGACACTACTAAAATGGGTGTGCCCCGACGCTTTTCAAGGCCTTTTCGGCCAAATTTTTTTGCAGTTTGCTGGCGAATGCTTAGACTGGTTGCAAAGCACAAAAGGCAAAGTGCGATACTCGCCACAGTGCAGTGCAATAACGCTAGGCATTCACGGGACGGCTCGTTATAACCGAAGTAACCCCGATAAAATGACGGAAGAGTGATGAAAAGCGGATTGTTAAAGCTGGTCCTGTTCAGCGGGATGATTAGTTTGGGCGGTTGCTCCAGCGTGATGTCGCATACCGGCGGCAAGGAAGGAACCTACCCAGGCACGCGCTCCAGCGCCCATACGCTGGGCGATGACGACACTAACTGGGGCGTGAAATCGCTGGTGGCCCTCGATATGCCGTTCACCGCGGTCATGGACACGCTACTGCTGCCGTGGGATTTATTCCGCACCGATAGCTCGGTCAAATCGCGCGTCGAAAAAAGCGAGCAGGAGACGCTGGCGACCAACTCCGTCATCCCGCCAGCGCCAATGCCTTCGCGCTAAGCTAGCGCTGCGTTTCGGTTATCCACAACTGGCGATAACCGTCGACGTCTTCCATCCACGCCAGGTATTTGCCATCCGGTGAAAATACGACGGCATCCGCGGACGGCGGATTTTCGCGATCGGTCGTCAAATAACTTACCGCGCCGCTGCGGGCATCGCAGAGCGCGATTTTGTTTTCCACCACACATCCCAGCCACGCGCCCGACGGATGCCAGTTAAATGCTGACTGGATGCCCGTTACCGTATGTGTCAGCTGGCGCGGCTCGCCGCCCGCAGGCGGGATAAGCCACAGCTGTACAACGCCTGCGTCATCACGCATCAGAAAGGCGATCTCGGTGGCCTGCGGATTGGCGCGTACCCAATGGCGCGGTACATTCACCAGCCCCGGATAGCGGCGCTGGTGGGTAAAGGTCAAGCGGCGCTGGCTTATGCCTGCCGGCGGCGCGGGCAGCGTCGTTGCTGTACCGGCCAGCGGCATATCGCCCTGCCGCTTCCAGCCCGCCTCATCCCACGGCAGCGTCACCATAAACAGTTCAGGCACTTTGTCGCCGTTTTCCGCCAACGTATCGCCAATGAACGCCAGGGCATGATTACCCACCCATCCCTCTTCATAGGCGCGATTGATCTCATCGCTGCCCGGTAATGGGTTCGCCGTGGTACGGCTCACCAGCACGCACCAGTGGCTGCCGGCATATTCACGGGGATGCGTGCCCTGCGGGCTCACCGGGCCATAGGGCGCGGCCACGCCAACGTTGCGCAGATCCAGCGCCGGATCGTACTCGTGCAGTACGTGGTCGTTATAGGTGAAGCTAACAAACTGGCCGTCAGGGCTGAAGACATGAACATGGCTGCCGCCGCGCAGCGCGCCGGGGGTATAAGGCGCGGTAATATCCAGCGCATCAAGATTGCGGGTTTCACCCTGCCAGCTCACCACCCCGCGGCGGTGATGAAAATCGTAATGCCAGTTGGCATCCGGGTGTTCAGGGCCGTGAATAAAAACGTATTTATCTTGCGTCGGGTGTACGGTGACCACGCCAACGCAGGCGCCGTCAGCGGCGCGATAGAGCGTCTCAACGGCGCCGCTATGGATATTCACCCGCTCAATGGTCTCGCCGGTGAAAGAGGCCCCCGACGGGCGGACGTCGAAAACCAGCCACTGGCTGTCCGGGGTCCAGGTATTGATATTGGTAAGCTGATGGTGACGGGGAGCAAAAGTGACTTGTTTCATGACGATACCCTGATGCGAGACTTACGCATCAGGGTAGCGTATCGCCAAAATTTAGCCTACACGTTTCACATCGCCGACCAGCAGGATATAAGACAGCGCGCCGATCAGCGCCACCACGGAGATATAAACCAGTGCCGGGCCAAAGCCATAATCCTGCGCCAGATAACCAATCACCAGCGGTACGGTGATACCACCCAGTCCGCCAACAAAGTTAAACACCCCGCCGGTCAGGCCGATCAGGCGCATCGGCGCCAGGGAGGAGACCAGCGACCAGGTGATAGACGCAAAGCCGTTGCCGAAGAATGCCAGCGCCATCAGCGCCATGATCCACACAGGGTCGTTGGTATAGTTCGCCCCCATGATGCAGGTGGAGATCAGCAGCCCGCAGATAATCGGCGTTTTGCGCGCTACGCCCAGCGAGTAACCTTTTTTCACCAGCTTATCCGCCAGCCAGCCGGAGAGCAGGACGCCAAAAAACGCGGCGAGGAAGGGCACCGTGGTCATAAAACCGGCCTTCAGCGCGGTGATGCCTTTTTCCTGGGTTAGGTAGTTCGGGAACCAGGTCAGGAAGAACCACAGCGTCGAGGTAACCGCGAACTGCCCAAGGTAAACGCCAACCAGCTTACGGTGAAAGACCAGCTTCCAGTCCGCTTTTGATAACGGTTGACGCGCCTCTTTCTTCAGCGGCGCATCGCCATCCACCAGGCCGCCGCCGTCGCGGATATAGTCGAGCTCGGCTTTGCTGATGCTTTTAGTCAGGCGCGGCGGTTGATAAACCTTAAACCAGATTAACGACCAGATAATGCCGATCCCGCCGGTAACGATAAATACCCAATGCCAGCTTAATAGCTCCTGGATCCAGATCAGTAGCGGCGTGAGGAAGGCCAGGCCCACAAATTGCCCCGAGGTATAAAACCCGACGGCAGAGGCGCGTTCGTGCTCCGGGAACCAGCTGGTCACCATGCGGTTATTGGTCGGGAAGGCTGGCGCTTCGAAGATGCCGGTAATGGCGCGTAAACCGATAAGCGACATTAAGCCGGTGGCGAAGCCTTGTAACAACGTCGCCACGGACCAGCCAAATATAGCGATAAAGTAGGTAAGCCGGGATCCCACGCGGTCAAGGAACCAACCGCCAGGGATCTGACAGAGGGTATACAGCCAGGCAAAGGCGGAAAATACGTAGCCCATTTCCGCTTTGCTAATACCAAACTCCTCCTGAATATGCGCCGAGGCGACGGCGAGGTTGGCGCGGTCAACATAACAAATAACCACGGTAATAAAGATCATGATGAGCGTCAGATAACGGCGACGCCCGGTTTTTACAGCGGTAACTGAAATATCCATCGCAATCTGTCTCCAGATTTTGGGCATAGCGAAGCCGCTCACCATGCCCGGTAATTTACAGAGGGTGTTTTTGTTTTTTATTTTTTACTTACGAATGCTCTAAATAGTTCACGTCGCAGGAAGGCGGCAAGATTGCAAATCCCCAGGAGCTTACATTAGTAAGTGACTGGGGTGCGCAATCGCAGCCAACGCACCTGTGGCGTGAAATATGAAGAGCATTTACCATTCGGCGACAGATCCATCCTCATACCGCCACAACGGATTTCGCCAGTCCGGCGCATTTTTACTTAACTCAACCACGCGGGCCTCATCAATTTCCACGCCCAGCCCCGGCTTCATCAGAGGTTTAAAGAAGCCGCCTTCCATATTGAAATCTTCTTTATTTTTCACAAAATCAAGCAGTTCGGCGCCTTTGTTGTAGTGGATCCCCATGCTCTGCTCCTGGAAGACCGCGTTATGTGAAACGAAATCGACGTGCAGACAAGCCGCCAGCGCGATCGGCCCCAGCGGGCAGTGCGGCGCCAGCCCAACGTCATAGGCTTCCGCCATTCCGGCAATTTTATAGCATTCGGTAATACCGCCTGCGTGCGACAAATCGGGCTGTAAAATAGCCACCCCGCCCGCTTCCAGTACCCGTTTAAATTCAAAGCGCGAGAACATACGTTCGCCGGCGGCAATTGGAATATGCGTTTGCGCCGCCAGCCGCGGATAATATTCCGCCTGCTCGGCTAATACCGGTTCCTCAATAAATAATGGGCGATATGGCTCCAGCTCTTTAATTAATACCTTAGCCATCGGCGCGCTAACGCGGCCATGAAAATCGAGACCAAACTCAATTTCATTGCCAAACGCTTCGCGGATTTGCGCTACGGTATTCACCGCCGCGTCAACCGCGCGGGAATTATCGATGAGCTCCATCTCTTCGCAGCCGTTTAATTTAAAGGTGTCGAAACCAATGCCGCGCAGCTTCTTAATCCCGTCAATTACTTCGGCGGGGCGGTCGCCGCCCACCCAGCTGTAGGCTTTAATTTTGTCACGCACCAGCCCGCCCATCAGTTGCCAGACCGGGGCATTCAGAACCTTACCTTTAATATCCCATAGCGCCTGGTCAATACCGGCGATGGCGCTCATCATAATCGGGCCGCCGCGATAAAAGCCGCCGCGGTACATCACCTGCCACAGGTCGTTAATCCGCGCCGGATCCTGGCCAATCAGGTAGTCGCCAAATTCATGAACGGCCGCCTCCACCGTGCGGGCGCGCCCTTCAATCACCGGTTCGCCCCAGCCGACAATGCCTTCATCGGTTTCAATCTTCAGGAACATCCAACGCGGAGGTAAACGGTACGTGGTGATATTGGTTATTTTCATTTCACTGCCTCTCGATATGCTTTTACGAATACGGCTGCCTGTTGCGCGGTACGTTCAACCGGCTGGCCGGCGCGATAGAGATCGCTACCCAGCCCAGCCCCCACACAACCGGCATTAATCCACTGCGCCAGGTTTTCCGGCGTCACGCCGCCAACGGCAAAGACCGGAACCTCCGGCGGCAACACGGCTTTCAACGCTTTGATGTAATCCGGTCCAAAAGCCGATGACGGGAAGATTTTCAGCGCCTGCGCGCCGGCATCGAGCGCGCTAAAGGCTTCGCTGGCGGTGGCGCAGCCTGGGCACACAGTCATGCCGTAACCCACCGCTCGCCGGATCACTTCCGGTTGAATGTTTGGCGTCACAATCAGCCGACAGCCCATGGCCGCCAGCCTGTCGACCTGCTCCGGTTGCAGCACGGTGCCCGCGCCGATAAGCGCCTGCTCGCCGTAAGCATCGACGACCTGCGGAATACTTTTCTCCCACTGCGGCGAGTTCAGCGGGATTTCGACCGCGTCGAAACCGGCATCGATAACGGCGCCAACGTGAGCCAGCGCCTCGTCTGACGTAATGCCGCGCAGGATAGCGATAAGCGGAAGGTTAGTTTGCCACTGCATAAGCGATGCTCCTTATTCCTGTCTGAAATGCCGTATCGCCCGCAACCGCGGTGACTTCGCGGCCAATGGCGGCGAATGCCTGCTGATAGCGGGACGTTAACGATGATCCGGCGACGAGGCCGATCGCCTGCTGTCCGGCGAACGTGTCGCTGAGGGTGGCAACTTCAGCGCCAATCAGCAGGCCGGAAAGAAATTCGCTAACCTGCTCGCGAGGCAGCGCGCCCAGCACGTGCGAAGCGCGAACTTCAAACAGCTGCGGCAGGACGGCGGGGTTGTTGATACCGCGCTGCAGACCGGCCGCGAATGCGTCGGTGGACGTCTCCTGCGGCGGTAAGCCGGCGCCCACCAGCGAGTGCTGAAGCAACAGATGATGCAACTCACCGGTCAAAACGGTACGAAAATCGTGAATTTGCAGGCGATCGGCCAGTACCCATTTGCAGTGGGTTCCCGGCATCACGTAGACAGATGAAGGGGCTAAGGCGCGTGCGCCCAGCAGTTGCGTTTCTTCTCCGCGCATGACGTTATGGTTATCGTCACGGGAAACGCAAAGACCGGGAATTATCCAGATATTGTCGCCAACGGCAGTTAACTGCTGGCCAATGTCCGAGAAAGCGGCAGGAAGCGGCAAATAGGGGGCTATTTTCCAGCCCACGTTGCTGCCGACCATCCCTGCCATCACCACCGGTGTGGCGCCATCACGCCAGTGTTGGGTAATTTCCGCTAACACCGCAGCGGGAGAGCGACCGTTCAGGCGCGTTACGCCTGCTTCAGATTGCCTGCTTTCCAGGCATTCTTCGCCCTGATAAAGCCAGGCGCGTAAATTCGTCGATCCCCAATCTATTGCGATGTAGCGAGCCGTCATGTGATTTCCTTGAGCCTTCGTGTCGAGCTGGCGATCATCGTCAACGCCGCCTGCTCCGCCGCGTCGCTATCCTGATGCCGAATGGCGTCAAATAGCGCTTTATGTTCCTGCAGGGTTTTCGGCATGTTGCCTTCATCGCCCATCCAGGTCCGTTCAAATACCGCCCGCTGCAGCGAACTGATCGCCACGCTAAGCTGCTGCAAAACCGGGTTATGTACTGACTGCAGCACCGCTTCGTGGTAACGAATATCGGCCTCGTTAAAGGCATCCCGGTTTTGGTTGTTGGCGATCATGTCATTGAGCGCCGACTCGATTTCCGCCAGATCGCTTGAGGTGGCGCGCTCTGCCGCCCAGCGGGCAATGGCGGGCTCGACCAGGTTGCGCACTTCACTCATCGCGCTGATAAGACGCGGGTCATAATCATTTTCCAGTACCCACTGCAGTACCTCGGTATCGAGGTAGTTCCACTGGTTTCTCGGAGCGACAAATGCGCCTCGGTAACGCTTCATTTCGATCAGCCGCTTCGCCATTAGCGAGCGAAATACTTCGCGGATGATGTTGCGCGAAGTTTCAAACTCTTCACACAGTTCCGCTTCGGCTGGTAGCGCTGAACCCGGTACGTACTTACCGCTGACAATCTGTTTGCCCAGCGTGATCACGATGCGATCGGTCTTATTGAGAGTCATGGAGAGTCCTTATGCTCTATGTGTACTGCTCTACTTTACCGTCGCTGTCGAATTTCGCCTCACTTTTGTACTACTAGCGTGATGTCAGGCGTCGTCGCCATGAGCACAATGTAGTACAACATGATTGTGTTGTACTACAATTTAGATCACAAAAAGAACAACCCATAAAAATAAAAATGCCTGTGCCCACGACAGATGGCGCCGTCAAAGTAAGGAAGGAGGGTAAAAAGAGTTAGAACGCTTCGCCGACCTGGAAGTAAAAGCCGCTGCTGCCCTTGCCGACACCGTAGTCGAGGCGAATATTAACGCGAGGTTTGAATTCAAAGCGGTAGCCGACGCCTGCCGAAGGTAGCCAGCGTCCGTCATTCAGGGAATCAATAGATGACCCCATGGTGCCCGCGCCGACCCAGACAACAACGCCGTGTCGCCACGTCAACTGACGACGATATTCCAGCTGAGAGCTGACCACGTTTTTATCGCGGTAGCGCCCCTGGTAGTAGCCGCGCATACGCTCATCGCTACCGAGCAGCGGCATCATGCTCCACGGAACATCGCCCTGAGTAAATGTGCCATCCGCTTCCCAGGCCAGCACGCTTTTATCGCTCAGGGCCTGATAGCGGCTATAGTGCAGGCGAAATTCATCAAATCGCGTGTCGCTGCCAAGTCCCGGCGCATAGTGGGTATAGCGAAAATCGGCGTATTGGCCCTTGCGTGGGTTGGGGACAAAATCGCGATCGTCCCAGTTGATATCAATACTGGCGCCGGAGCTGAATACCGACGGCCCCTGCGGGGTGTTTTCTATTTTCGGCAGATCGTCATGGTCCATCTCATCGGCATTTTGCGCCGCCAACGACCACCCCGCCCCCAGATAAACATTATCGATGAGCTGCCGGTAGAGCATCGGGCGCAATGTCAGCACCTGGGCGGTATATTTTTCTTTCTCATTGTCTTTGTCGCCGGCGTGAAAACCTTGTCCCCAGTAGTAAGTCGGTGTGTTGGCCATCGAGCCTTCAACAAATATCCGCCACAAATCGTTGTCGAAAAAGGCATAGTTTTTAACGCTGAGGCCAAACGCGCCTGTCGAGCTGACGTAGCCGCTAAGCGTCAGCGTGGAGTTCTGGCTGATGGTGTCATTTGGGTCCGGGCGATACATGCCCACGACAGCCGTACCCAATCCAAGCCCCAGCTCCGGCGTATAAAATGGCCCCGGCATGACGCCCCAGTCGATGCCTTTGCTGGCGTCAAACTTGTCGCTGGCGCCAAGGTTTTGCAACCAGCCGTCGATTTTTTCGCGGCTGAGCGCCTGTGCCTGCGCCTGCCCAATAACAAGGCAGGTTATCAACAGCAGGATAGGGTTAAACGGTCGGCTCAAAAGCGATACTCGCCGGCGATAAAGAAACTATTACGTTCGGCAAAACCAAACTCCGTAGTGATATTAAAATTCCGGGTCATCTCATACTGCGCGCCCACCAGCACGTTCCACGGCGACTGCAGATGCTGTTTCACATCAAAGCGGCCATCACCGTTCTTATTGGCCAGATTGACCATGTTTTGCAGCATCGTCGACGGCATCGACAGATCGTTCAGGCTGCCCTTAAATTCTTGCTGCACATCCTGATACATGCTGCCGACCCAGACATTCAGCTTCCCGTTCGGCAGATGCAGCGCATCTACCGACGGCGTATTGAAACGATAGCCCAAACGCGGCGAAAAGGTAAAAGCATCAATGCTGCCGTCGAGGATATCAAAACGCGTCTGCGTATAGTTGGCGTCTAAAACCGTGAACCAGTTGCCAACGCCGCCCACCAGCGTGGTACCGACGCCGTAGGTAGTGCCTTTAAAATCAAGGCGAAAATCAAGATTCTGCATACCTGGCATGGGCACCACTTTGCCATTCGGCCCTTTCAGGCCGACGGCAATTTGCGAGATAGAATGGCCTTTAGTATGTCCAACCAGGCCATAGACGTTCATAAACGGCAGCAGCCAGGCATCCAGCTTAAGCGTCTCGGTTTTGCTACTTTCTCGCGTATTACCGACGCCAATCTGGAAGGCGTTATCCAGTGAAAAATTACCTAACGATAAACCGGTAAAATTAATGCTATCGACATTAATATTCTGCCGCATATCCATGTAGTTAACGCCGACACCAAAAGGCAGCGGTAGGACATAGCCGTGCTTTCTGGCTTCATCGCCTAAAAAAGGCAATACCGATGTCGACTCCGGCGCCGCGGCCTGGCTATTGTCAGGCGCGGGCAGATCCGCCGGTTCGCTACCGTGCCAGGCGTATACGGGTTCAAGTTGGGTTGTTGGTTCTGCGGCCGCGCAGGCCTGAAAAGAGGAAAAAGGCAGCGCAACCAACATCAAAAAGTGATTTTTATTCATAGGAATATGATGTTAGTTATTAACGTATTGTTAAAAGGGGGCTGGTAGCTTATAGAATCCCCTGCGCTGATTAAGGGATTTAAATGCGGATTAACATCTATTCATGAAAAAAGAGAAGACAGGCCCGGAGAATTCCGGGCCTGAGATTGATGACAAACCTCATGCAACCGTTGCACTTACAAATTGCACCAGACAAAAAACATGGAAAATCAATTTATTGATTTTCGGCTGATAACCACAAAGAAGGAAAAACCACGCTTTTTCCTTCTTTGTCAGCAGTCTGAGGCCCGGAGAATTCCGGGCCCGAAATGCGCTTAGGCTAAAACGTATTTTTCAATGGCGAAGGCTACGCCATCTTCAAGGTTCGATTTGGTGACGAAATTCGCCGCTTCTTTAACGGTCGGGATAGCGTTATCCATCGCCACGCCGACGCCGGCAAATTCAATCATCGCAATATCGTTTTCCTGATCGCCAATCGCCATAATTTCTTCCGGCTTAATACCCAGCGTATCGGCCAGCGACTTCACGCCGGTGCCTTTATTGACGCGTTTATCGAGGATTTCGAGGAAGTACGGCGCGCTTTTCAGCACGGTATACTTCTCTTTCACTTCCGCCGGAATACGAGCGATGGCCCGATCGAGAACGGCAGGCTCATCGATCATCATCACCTTCAGCAGCTGAATATTACGGTCCATCTTTTCTGCTTCGCAGAATACCAGCGGAATGGTCGCCACGTAGGATTCATGCACCGTGTAGTAGCTGATATCGCGGTTCGCGGTGTAAAGCGTATTACGATCGAGCGCGTGGAAATGCGAGCCGACGTCGCGAGAGAGTTGCTCAAGGAAGCGATAATCATCGTAGCTTAACGCCGTTTGCGCCACGGTGCTGCCGTCGCTGGCTTTCTGAACCAGCGCACCGTTATAGGTGATGCAGTAGTCGCCCGGCTGTTCCATGTGCAACTCTTTCAGGTAGCTATGAACACCAGCGTAAGGGCGGCCAGTCGTCAGCACCACGTTAACGCCGCGGGCGCGCGCTGCCGCGATGGCGGTTTTCACCGCCGGAGAAATGGTATGGTCCGGCAGCAACAGCGTGCCGTCCATATCAATTGCAATCAGTTTAATAGCCATGGGATCCCCGGGTAAGATGAGTCTTCACTCATGCTAACGCGATTCCGCTCAAAAAACAGCTCTCGCAACGGGAGAAAACGAGGATGGATTGCGTGGGAGGATTCCTCTTTTGCCGCAAAAGAAAAACCCGGCAGCGTAACGCATACCGGGTTTAGCAAAGCCGTGGCCCCGGTAGACATTATGTCGCCGGGGAAATACAGGCTTAGATATCGATGTTCGCCGCTTTCAGGGCGTTCTCTTCGATAAAGGCGCGACGCGGTTCAACGGCATCGCCCATCAGGGTGGTGAACAGCTGGTCGGCGGCAATCGCATCCTTCACGGTGACGCGCAGCATGCGGCGGCTATCCGGATCCATGGTGGTTTCCCACAGCTGATCCGGGTTCATCTCGCCCAGACCTTTATAACGCTGGATAGAGAGGCCGCGACGCGACTCTTTAACCAGCCAGTCGAGCGCCTGTTCGAAGCTGGCTACCGGCTGGCGGCGCTCGCCGCGTTCGATGAACGCGTCGTCTTCGATAAGCCCACGCAGCTTCTCGCCGAGGGTGCAGATGCGGCGATATTCCGCGCCGGTGATGAACTCGTTATCCAACGGGTAGTCAGTATCGACGCCGTGAGTACGCACGCGCACGATAGGCTCGAACTGCTGCAGCTCGCTGTTTTCACGAATATCAAACTTCCACTGGCTGCCGTGCTGCTCTTTTTCGTTCAGCTCGCTGATCAGCTGGTTAATCCAGCGGGTGACGGTCTGCTCGTTGCTCAGATCGGCTTCGGCCAGCGTCGGCTGATAGATAAGCTCTTTGAGCATCGCTTTCGGGAAACGGCGCTCCATGCGGCCAATCATTTTCTGCGTCGCGTTGTACTCGGCCACCAGTTTTTCCAGTGACTCGCCGGCTAAGGCCGGTGCGCTGGCGTTGGTGTGCAGGGTCGCGCCGTCGAGTGCGATGGAGATCTGGTACTGATCCATCGCTTCGTCGTCTTTAATGTACTGTTCCTGCTTGCCTTTCTTCACTTTGTACAGCGGCGGCTGAGCAATGTAAACGTGGCCGCGTTCAACGATTTCCGGCATCTGACGATAGAAGAAGGTCAACAGCAGGGTACGAATGTGCGAGCCGTCGACGTCCGCATCGGTCATGATGATGATGCTGTGATAACGCAGTTTATCCGGGTTGTACTCATCGCGGCCGATGCCGCAGCCCAGCGCGGTAATCAGCGTGGCCACTTCCTGAGAAGAGAGCATTTTATCGAAGCGGGCTTTCTCGACGTTAAGGATTTTACCCTTCAGCGGCAGGATAGCCTGATTCTTACGGTTACGGCCCTGTTTAGCAGAGCCGCCCGCGGAGTCCCCTTCCACGAGGTACAGTTCAGACAGCGCCGGGTCGCGTTCCTGGCAATCCGCCAGTTTGCCCGGCAGGCCTGCCAGGTCCAGCGCGCCTTTACGACGGGTCATTTCACGGGCGCGACGCGCGGCTTCACGCGCACGCGCGGCATCGATAATTTTGCCGACCACGATTTTCGCATCGGACGGGTTTTCCAGCAGGTATTCGCTCAGCAGTTCGTTCATCTGCTGTTCAACCGCCGATTTCACCTCGGAGGAGACCAGCTTGTCTTTGGTCTGAGAGGAGAACTTCGGATCCGGCACCTTCACGGAAACCACGGCAATCAGGCCTTCACGCGCATCGTCGCCGGTAGCGCTGACTTTCGCCTTTTTGCTGTAGCCTTCTTTATCCATGTAGGCGTTCAGGGTACGGGTCATCGCCGCGCGGAAGCCCGCCAGGTGAGTACCGCCGTCGCGCTGCGGAATGTTGTTGGTAAAGCAGTAGATGTTTTCCTGGAAACCATCGTTCCACTGCAGCGCCACTTCAACGCCAATACCGTCTTTTTCGGTGGAGAAATAGAAGATATTCGGGTGGATCGGCGTTTTGTTCTTGTTGAGATACTCAACAAACGCCTTGATGCCGCCTTCGTAGTGGAAATGGTCTTCTTTGCCGTCGCGCTTATCGCGCAGGCGGATAGAGACCCCGGAGTTGAGGAACGACAGCTCGCGCAGACGTTTCGCCAGGATTTCGTATTCGAATTCAGTGACGTTGGTAAAGGTTTCCAGGCTTGGCCAGAAACGCACCATGGTACCGGTGCTTTCGGTTTCACCGGTTACCGCCAGCGGCGCCTGCGGCACACCGTGCTCATAAATTTGTTTGTGAACTTTGTTATCGCGTTGGATAACCAGCTCCAGCTTCTGCGACAGGGCGTTAACCACCGAGACGCCTACGCCGTGCAGACCGCCGGACACTTTATAGGAGTTATCATCGAATTTACCGCCGGCGTGCAGGACGGTCATGATAACTTCCGCCGCGGAGACGCCCTCTTCCGGGTGAATGCCGGTTGGGATGCCGCGGCCGTCATCCTGTACGGAGACGGAGTTATCGCTGTGGATAGTAACAACGATGTCTTTACAGTAACCTGCGAGCGCTTCGTCGATAGCGTTATCCACAACCTCGAATACCATGTGGTGCAGACCGGTGCCGTCATCCGTGTCGCCGATATACATACCCGGGCGCTTACGCACCGCATCCAGCCCTTTCAGGACTTTGATACTGGAGGAGTCATAAGAATTCGACATCAACGTTTCTCGCTCATTTAATCTTGGGTTAATCCGTTATTTTACCCTTTTCCACGGTGAACATCTTCGAATTTTTGTCCGACATGTCCATTACGTGTTCAGCGCTGATTGCGCTGACGAAAACCTGCGATTGCGTGGCTTTTAAGCGGCTGGCAAGCAGCCCGCGCCGGGCATCGTCAAGCTCCGAGGCAAAATCATCTATCAGGTACAGGCAGCGCCGCCCGCTTTCGCGGGTCAGGAACTCGCCCTGCGCCAGTCGTAGGGCGCACATCAGCAGCTTAAGCTGCCCGCGCGACAAGGTGTCTTCCACCGGCGCCCCATCGGCGCGAATGCGAAAATCCGCTTTATGCGGACCGTGAGCGGTGTAGGTTAACATTCTGTCGCGTTCGAAATTCCGCTCCAGCACCTCGGCGTAGTCCGTTTCTTTTTCCCAGCCGCGCTGGAAAGAGAAGGTGAGGGTGAATTCCGGTAAAAATTGCTGACAGGTATCCGCCATGTCTTCGACAATAGCGGCGCTGTATTCGGCACGCCAGCGGCTGATTTGTTCCGCCAGCGGGATTAATTCCAGGTCCCACGGCCGCAGTTGCGCATAGCGGCTCACCTGGCGCAGCGCGGCGTTGCGCTGTTTCAGCAGGCGCTTCAGGTTGCTCCAGGCGGTGAAGAATCCGGCTTCGTTATGAAAGCATCCCCAATCAAGGAACGCTCTTCTGTATTTGGGGCCGCCGTTGAGTAAAGTAAACCCCTCCGGCGTGATCAGCTGCATCGGCATCAGGTGCGCCAGTTCCGCCACCTTGTGGCCATCGGTGCCGTCGATACGCACTTTGCTGTCGCCCTGTTTGTCTTTGGTCAGGCCGATGGCGGTTTCCCGCTCTTCGCCCTGTAAACGCCCGTGCAGGACAAACGAATCCTGCTCGTGACGAATTACCCGGCCAATTTGCAAACTGCGAAACGCCCTGCCATGGCCGAGCGTATAGATAGCTTCCAGCACGCTGGTTTTGCCGCTGCCGTTTGCGCCAACCAGGAAGTTAAAGCTGGGGGATAAAGCGAGATCCGCATTTTCGATATTGCGGAAATCTTTGATAAGGAGTCGGGATAGCGACATATCAGCTCGTCATCATTCAAGGGGCGTGGGTGTCGCAGCCAGTTCGTCTACCGCCAGCGCGCAGAAAGCGGAGCGTACACGAAGTACGTGAGCATTTCGAGCACTGCCGGAAGGCGAAATGGCAAGTAAACCAGCCCCTTTGCAGATTCTACAATCTCATAGGCATGACAACATAGGCTGCGGATTGCGAAGCCGCATCCTCAATCTGCACGCTCGATACGGAATCCGTCAGCAGTATGCGCACATTCTCGCATTTCAGCGCATTGAGCACATCCAGCACGTAGCTAACGTTAAAGCCGATTTCCATCTCGCTGCCCGAATAAGTGACATCGAGAATCTCTTCCGCCTCTTCCTGTTCCGGGTTATTCGCGGTGATTTTCAGCTGGTTCTCGCTGACGTATAACCGCACGCCGCGGAATTTCTCGTTCGACAGAATTGCCGCGCGGGCAAAGGCCTGCTTGAGAATGTCGCAGCCGGCATCAAGGTGTTTATCCGGGTTTTTCGGCAATACGCGGCGATAGTCCGGGAAACGGCCGTCAACCAGCTTCGAGGTGAAGATAAAATCGCCGACGTGAGCGCGGATATTGTTGCTGCCGATCTGCACGCGCAGCGGCGTATCGCCGCCGTCGAGCATACGCATCAGCTCAATCACCCCTTTACGCGGCACGATCACCGAATGGTTCGGCAGCGACTCTTCCAACGGCATTGAACAAACCGCCAGACGGTGGCCATCGGTGGCGACAGTGCGCAGTTCGCTACCTTCGGTTTCAAACAGCATGCCGTTTAAGTAGTAACGAACGTCCTGGTGCGCCATCGAAAACTGGGTGGCTTCAATCAGGCGCTTCATCGTCGCCTGCGGCAGAGTAAATTCCACTTCGCTCTGCCAGTCGTCGAGATTCGGGAAATCGGCGGCAGGCAGGGTCGACAGCGAGAAGCGGCTGCGGCCGGAGCGCACCAGCATACGGTCGCCTTCAAGCTGCACGGCGATCTCCGCGCCTTCAGGCAGGCCGCGGCAGATATCAAAGAATTTACGCGCCGGAACGGTGGTGGCGCCCGCTTCGTGCGGCTGAATCAGCGACACGCGCGCGACCATTTCCATTTCCAGATCGGTACCGGTTAGCGACAGCGTGCCGTCCGCGACCTGAAGCAGCAGGTTACCGAGAATTGGCAGTGTCGGACGACCACCTAACGGACCGCTCACCTGTTGCAGCGGTTTTAATAAATGTTCACGTTCTACGGTAAATTTCATAGCGTCACGAGGATAATGTTCTGATTAAATTGGAAAAATCTTCTTTAATATCGTGGCTTTCTTCACGCAACTGCTCAATCTTACGGCAGGCGTGCAGCACGGTGGTATGGTCGCGGCCGCCAAACGCATCGCCGATTTCCGGCAGGCTGTGGTTGGTCAGCTCTTTGGCCAGCGCCATCGCCATCTGGCGTGGGCGCGCCACCGAACGAGAGCGGCGTTTGGACAGCAGGTCCGCTACCTTAATCTTGTAATACTCCGCCACCGTCTTTTGAATATTGTCGATGGTGACTAATTTTTCCTGCAGCGCCAGTAAATCGCGCAGCGCTTCGCGCACGAAATCGATGGTGATCGCCCGGCCGGTAAAGTTGGCGTTAGCAATGACGCGGTTCAGCGCCCCTTCCAGCTCACGCACGTTCGAACGCAGACGCTTAGCGATAAAGAACGCGACTTCGCCCGGCAGGCGGATATCGTTCTCATCGGCTTTCTTCATCAGGATCGCGACGCGGGTTTCCAGTTCAGGCGGCTCGATCGCCACCGTCAGGCCCCAGCCAAAGCGCGATTTCAGACGATCCTCAACGCCGTTGATCTCTTTTGGATAACGATCCGAAGTGAGGATGATCTGCTGATTACCTTCCAGCAAGGCATTGAAGGTGTGGAAGAACTCTTCCTGCGAACGCTCTTTATTGGCGAAGAACTGAATATCATCGATCAGCAGGGCGTCAACGGAGCGGTAATAGCGTTTAAATTCTTCGATGGCGTTGTTTTGCAGGGCTTTAACCATGTCCTGCACGAAACGCTCGGAGTGCATATAAACCACTTTAGCATTTGGCTTACGCGCCACAATGCCGTTGCCGACGGCGTGCAACAGGTGGGTTTTACCCAGACCGGTGCCGCCATAAAGGAACAGCGGGTTATACGCGCCGCCCGGGTTATCGGCCACCTGACGCGCCGCCGCGCGTGCCAGCTGGTTAGATTTACCTTCGACGAAGTTATCAAACGTATGCTTGACGTTGACGTTGGAACGGTAGGTGGGCTCTGCCGGCGCCGGAACGTTATCCCAGCCCTGACGGGCGACAGCCGGCGCGACGCGCGCGGTTTGCACCTGAGCGGCCGGGATCGCCGTGGCGACGTTGGCCGTCCCCTGGTGGGACGGCGCCGCAGGCTTCGCGCCCACTTCAAAGCGCAGCTGTGGGGCGTCCGCACCACAAAAGTCATTGAGGAGCCCATTGATATTATTGAGGTATTTGTCCCTTACCCAATCGAGCACAAAACGGTTTGGCGCATACAGTGCCAGCGTGTTATCGCTCAGTTCCGCCTGCAATGGGCGGATCCACATGCTGAATTCTGTGGCTGGTAACTCATCCTGCAATCGGGCAAGACACTGCTGCCAAAGCGAAAGTGACACGGCGGACTCCACTCGAACATAAAATCGATATAAAAGAAAAACTGAAACAATCGTGATTGTTGGCACACGTCGCAAGACCCTGCATTAGCCGAAAAAGCCCCTGCGCAAAAGGGGTGACGTGCGAACCGCTATTTGCGGTTTTACCCGGGACGGATCCGTGGATCGCGATCGGGACCGGGGATCATAGCCTAAACTGAGAAAGAGATCTTGTGTTTCTCAACAGATTCTTCCCGATTTATCCACAGGAGGATCGAAACCGGGTAAGTGTAATCGATCCTGGCGAGAGTGCGGCACGATTTCGCCCGCATATTGGAAAAATTAATGAGCTATGCCGGTTTTGAACAGAATTGATCTAACAAAGATCCTTTACGATCCTTGCGCTTTACCCGCCAGGCCGTATAATCCCCCACCCGGCGCGTAACGCCCGTTTTCGCAACTCGTCTCAGCTTATTTTTTGTGCGGCAAGGTGCGAGAAATAAGGAAAGAGAATTGACTCCGGAGTGTACAATTATTACAATCCGGCCTCTTTAATCACCCACGCTGAGGCGTAAGTCGTTCGAAGTTCGTTCGGGTCTACGCAAAAGTCAGTGAATTTATTCAAGTTTAGGTAGAAATCGCCATGAAACGCACTTTTCAACCGTCTGTACTGAAGCGCAACCGTTCTCACGGCTTCCGTGCTCGTATGGCTAATAAAAATGGTCGTCAGGTTCTGGCACGTCGTCGTGCTAAAGGCCGCGCTCGTCTGACCGTTTCCAAGTAATAAAGCTAACCCTGCGTGGTTAAGCTAGCATTTCCCAGGGAGTTACGTTTGTTAACTCCCAGTCATTTCACTTTCGTCTTCCAGCAGCCACAACGGGCTGGCACGCCGCAAATCACCATCCTCGGCCGCCTGAATTCGCTGGGGCATCCCCGCATCGGTCTTACCGTCGCCAAGAAAAACGTTAAGCGCGCGCATGAACGCAATCGGATTAAACGTCTGACGCGTGAAAGCTTCCGTTTACGTCAACATGAACTCCCGCCAATGGATTTCGTGGTGGTGGCAAAGAAAGGGGTTGCCGACCTCGATAACCGTGCTCTCTCGGAAGCGTTGGAAAAATTATGGCGCCGCCATTGTCGCCTGGCTCGCGGGTCCTGATAGGCCTTATCAGGGTCTATCAGCGCCTGATTAGTCCGCTACTCGGGCCGCACTGTCGTTTCACGCCAACCTGTTCTCAATACGGAATTGAGGCATTGCGCAGGTTTGGAGTGATAAAAGGCAGTTGGTTGACGGTGAAACGCGTATTAAAATGCCACCCTTTACACCCTGGTGGTGACGACCCCGTCCCGCCTGGACCATTTGATACCAGAGAACACTAACGATGGATTCGCAACGCAATCTTCTTATCATCGCTTTGTTGTTCGTGTCTTTCATGATCTGGCAAGCCTGGGAGCAGGACAAAAATCCGCAAACCCAGCAGCAGACCACGCAGACTACGACCACAGCAGCGGGTAGCGCCGCAGACCAGGGCGTACCGGCCAGTGGCCAGGGGAAACTGATTACGGTTAAAACTGATGTGCTTGATCTGACCATCAACACCAGCGGTGGTGATGTTGAGCAAGCGCTGCTTCCGGCTTACCCGAAAGCGCTGAAATCTACTGAACCGTTCCAGTTACTGGAAACCACGCCACAGTTTATCTATCAGGCACAGAGCGGCTTAACCGGTCGTGACGGCCCGGATAACCCGGCTAACGGCCCGCGTCCGCTATATAACGCTGATAAAGATGCGTATGTACTGGCTGACGGCCAGAACGAAATCGTTATTCCGCTGACCTACACCGACAAAGCGGGCAACGTCTTCACCAAAACTTTCACCCTGAAACGCGGTGATTATGCGGTGAACGTTGGCTACAACGTGAAAAACGTCGGCGAAAAACCGCTGGAGATCTCCTCCTTCGGTCAGCTGAAGCAAACGGCAGCGCTACCATCAAGCCGCGATACGCAAACCGGTGGTCTGTCTACCATGCACACCTTCCGTGGCGCGGCGTACTCCACTGCTGATTCGAAATACGAAAAATATAAATTCGATACTATCGTCGACAACGAAAACCTGAACGTCAGCACCAAAGACGGTTGGGTGGCGATGTTGCAGCAGTACTTCACCACCGCGTGGGTTCCGCATAACAACGGCACCAACAACTTCTATACCGCTAACCTCGGTAATGGCGTTGTCGCTATCGGCTATAAATCACAGCCGGTACTGGTGCAGCCAGGTCAAACCGACAAGCTGGAAAGCGTGCTGTGGGTCGGCCCGGCTCTGCAGGATAAAATGGCTGCCGTCGCGCCGCACCTGGATCTGACCGTAGACTACGGCTGGCTGTGGTTCATCTCCCAACCGCTGTTTAAGCTGCTGAAATTCATCCACGGCTTCCTCGGCAACTGGGGCTTCTCGATTATCGTCATCACCTTTATCGTTCGTGGCATCATGTACCCGCTGACTAAAGCGCAGTACACCTCCATGGCGAAGATGCGTATGCTGCAGCCGAAGATTCAGGCAATGCGCGAGCGTCTGGGCGACGATAAACAACGTCAAAGCCAGGAAATGATGGCGCTGTATAAAGCAGAAAAAGTTAACCCGCTGGGTGGCTGCTTCCCGCTGATTATTCAGATGCCAATCTTCCTTGCGCTGTACTACATGCTGAGCGCCTCGGTTGAACTGCGTCATGCGCCGTTTATCCTGTGGATCCATGACCTGTCCGCGCAAGACCCGTACTACATCCTGCCGATCATCATGGGCGCGACCATGTTCTTCATCCAGAAGATGTCGCCGACCACCGTGACCGACCCGATGCAGCAGAAGATCATGACCTTTATGCCGGTCATCTTCACGGTGTTCTTCCTGTGGTTCCCGTCTGGTCTGGTGGTGTACTACATCGTCAGCAACCTGGTAACCATTATTCAGCAGCAGCTGATTTACCGTGGTCTGGAGAAGCGTGGCCTGCATAGCCGCGAGAAGAAAAAATCCTGATTCGGTGTAGGCCGGATAAGGCGAAGCCGCCATCCGGCAATGCGCGCCGGGTTGCCTGATGGCGCTAACGCTTATCAGGCCTACAATCAAAAGGCGGTCGAATGACCGCCTTTTTTTATTGCGATTTGAAGAGACATATCATGAGCCATAACGACACTATCGTCGCCCAGGCAACCCCTCCGGGACGCGGGGGTGTGGGCATCCTGCGTATCTCCGGCCTTAAGGCGCGCGACGTCGCGCAGGCGGTACTCGGCAAGCTGCCGAAGCCGCGCTATGCCGACTATCTGCCGTTTAAAGACGCCGACGGTACGCCGCTGGATCAGGGGATTGCGCTGTGGTTTCCGGGGCCGAACTCCTTTACCGGCGAAGATGTCCTCGAACTGCAGGGCCACGGCGGCCCGGTCATTCTGGATCTGCTGCTCAAACGTATTCTGACCTTGCCCGGCGTTCGCATCGCCAATCCGGGCGAGTTTTCCGAGCGCGCGTTCCTCAACGACAAGCTCGACCTGGCGCAGGCAGAGGCCATCGCCGACCTTATCGACGCCAGCTCAGAGCAGGCGGCCCGTTCGGCGTTGAACTCCTTGCAAGGGGCCTTCTCCGCGCGTGTGAACCATCTTGTGGAAGCGCTCACTCACCTGCGCATCTACGTGGAAGCGGCGATTGATTTCCCGGATGAAGAAATTGATTTCCTCTCCGATGGTAAAATTGAAGCCCAACTGAACGACGTGATCGCCGATCTCGATGCCGTCCGCGCCGAAGCCCGTCAGGGCAGCCTGCTGCGTGAAGGGATGAAAGTGGTGATCGCCGGACGGCCAAACGCTGGTAAATCAAGCCTGCTCAACGCGCTGGCCGGACGCGAAGCGGCGATCGTCACCGATATCGCCGGCACCACCCGCGACGTACTGCGCGAACATATTCACATCGACGGTATGCCGCTGCATATCATCGATACCGCAGGCCTGCGTGACGCCAGTGATGAAGTGGAGCGCATCGGCATTGAACGCGCCTGGCAGGAAATTGAACAGGCGGATCGGGTGCTGTTTATGGTCGACGGCACCACCACCAGCGCCGTTGACCCGGCGGAGATCTGGCCGGACTTTATCGAGCGCCTGCCCGCTAAGCTGCCGATTACCGTGGTGCGTAATAAAGCCGATGTCACCGGCGAAGCGCTGGGGCTCAGCGAAGTAAATGGCCACTCACTAATCCGCCTGTCGGCGCGTACCGGTGAAGGGGTCGAGGTGCTGCGCAACCACCTTAAGCAGAGCATGGGCTTCGATACCAACATGGAAGGCGGCTTCCTCGCCCGTCGTCGCCACCTGCAAGCGCTGGAAACGGCTGCGGACCATCTGCAGCAGGGCAAAGCGCAGTTGCTGGGCGCCTGGGCCGGTGAATTACTGGCGGAAGAGCTACGTCTGTCGCAACAGGCATTAAGCGAAATCACCGGCGAATTTACCTCTGACGATCTGCTGGGCCGTATTTTCTCCAGTTTCTGTATCGGTAAGTAAGCGTTACTGGTAAGCATCTACTAACCCGCCTTAACCTTCTGTTATGGCGGGTTTTTTATTTGATTGCCTTAATCACATCAACTCTGTGAAGCAATCAACTGTTTTTCCCTGCAGGAAAAGAGTGTTGTCCAAATGGCAACTCGTACTCCCTGGCGTTAGCCACTATGCTGTACGCCATTCTTATTGCGAGGGTCCTATGGCACGCTTTCTTATCTGCAGTTTCGCATTGGTACTGCTCTATCCATCCGGCATTGATATGTATCTGGTCGGTCTACCGCGCATCGCCCAGGATCTTGGCGCCAGCGAGGCACAGCTGCATATCGCCTTTTCGGTCTATTTAGCCGGCATGGCTACCGCGATGCTTTTTGCCGGGCGAGTGGCGGATAAATCCGGGCGTAAACCGGTCGCGATTTTCGGCGCCATCACCTTCATACTGGCCTCGTTGCTGTGCTCGCAGGCGCATAACAGCACGCATTTCCTGATCGGCCGCTTTATCCAGGGGATCGGCGCGGGAAGCTGCTACGTCGTCGCCTTTGCCGTTCTGCGCGATACGCTGGACGAGCGCCGCCGCGCCAAGGTACTGTCGCTGCTTAATGGCATTACCTGCATTATTCCCGTTCTCGCGCCGGTACTTGGCCATCTGATCATGTTGAAATATCCGTGGCAGAGCCTGTTCTACACCATGACAGGCATGGGGGTGATGGTGGGGTTATTGTCGGTGTTTATCCTGCGTGAGACGCGCCCGACAACGCATCCGCAGGCAGGCGCACAGCACAATGGCGCCGCTGAGTCGCTGCTAAACCGTTTTTTCCTCAGCCGCATAGTCATTACGACTCTCAGCGTCACCGCAATTTTGACCTACGTAAACGTCTCACCGGTACTGATGATGGAAGAGATGGGTTTCGACCGCGGAACTTATTCAATGGCGATGGCGCTGATGGCAATGGTCAGCATGGCCGTGTCGTTCTCCACGCCGTTCGCTCTGACGCTGTTTAAACCACGTACCCTGATGCTGACCTCGCAGACGTTGTTCCTTATCGCTGGCGTGGTATTGAGCCTCGCCGCCAGCCAGCCCATCACCATGCTGGGATTAGGTATGATCTGCGCGGGTTTCTCGGTTGGCTTTGGCGTCGCGATGAGCCAGGCGTTGGGGCCTTTCACGCTGCGGGCGGGCGTCGCCAGCTCCGCCCTCGGCATCGCCCAGGTCTGTGGTTCTTCGCTGTGGATTTGGCTGGCGGCTATCATTGGGCTTAGCGCCATGAATATGCTGATCGGGATACTCATTGCCTGTAGCATAGTCAGTATTGTTCTGATACTGGTCGTCTCGCCGGCGCGCGCGACGCAATATGATGAAGAAATCCCTGTCGAGTCTCGATCTTAACTTACTGTTATGTCTGCAGCTTCTGACCCAGGAGCGCAGCGTCACCCGCACGGCGAAACGGATGAACGTTTCGCCGTCGGCGGTGAGTAAATCATTGGCCAAGCTACGCACCTGGTTTGACGATCCGCTGTTTGTTAAAACACCGCTAGGGCTGGCGCCAACGCCGTTAATGAGCAGCATGGAGCAGGATCTTGCCGACTGGATGCAGATGGGCAATCAGATCCTCGATAAACCGCACCACACTATGCCAAGCGGCCTGAAGTTCGAGCTGGCGGCAGAATCACCGCTGCTGATGATCCTGTTCAACACCCTCTCCCAACAAATTTATCAACGTTATCCACAAGCGCTGATCCGTTTACGCAACTGGGATTACGACTCGCTGGATGCCATCATTCGCGGCGAGGTCGATATCGGTTTTTGCGGCCGGGAAACCCATCCCCGTTCGCGCGAACAGCTGAGCCTGCTGCCGTGGTATATCGATTTTGATATCCTGTTTAGCGACCTGCCGCAGGTGTGGCTGCGCGCCGATCATCCGGCGCTTAATGAAGAGTGGAACCTGGCGGCTTTCCTGCGCTATCCGCACATCAACATCTGCTGGGAACAGAGCGATACCTGGGCGCTGGATGATGTGTTACATGATCTGGGCTACAAGCGCACCGTCGCGCTGACCCTACCCGGCTTTGAACAGTCGCTGTTTATGGCAGCGCAGCCGAATCACACCATGATAGCCACCGCGCCGCGCTATTGTCAGCACTATAATCAGCAGCATCATCTGCCGCTGGTATCGCGCCCGCTGCCGCTGGAGCCGCAGCTACTGGAAAAAATGCGCGTGCCGTTCACCCTGCTGTGGCATAAGCGTAATAGCTATAATCCAAAGATCGTATGGCTCAGAGAGACCCTCAAACAGCTCTATTCCAATACGCTGTAGGGAAATTGCCCATCATCCTCACGTTGTTGCGCAAGAAATTGTAAAAGTCAGACATTATCCCTTCTCAAGGAAGAATTTCCGCATTAAAACCTGCTCATTGTGAGCGATAATATCATTCACAATTTTTATCTCTGACCATTAATCACGGAGCGACGAATGGCAACGCATTTTGCAAGAGGGATACTCAACACCAGGGAGCCGCTATCGACGCGTTTGTCGGCGGCATGTCATCAATCCGCACGTAACCTACCCGAATACCGACAGAGCCGCTATCGCGCCTCGCGTTCGCTGCTCGCTGAACTGCTTTTCATGCTTTATGGTATCGGCGAACTGCCGGAAATCATCAGCGAACCCAATGGACGGCCCGTATTTCGCGATCCCCATCTTCCCCGTTTTTCCATCTCTTATGCCGGGAATATTGTCGGCGTAGCGCTGACGACCGAAGGTGACTGCGGTCTGGATATGGAACTGCAGCACGCCTCGCGTGGCGTCCATCCGCTGCATGCCGCCGATCGCTATGTCTTCAATAGCAATGAGAATTTATGGATTAACATCCAGCACGATCCGGATGAAGCCCGCGCCCAGCTGGTCGCGCTGCGCCGCAGCGTGCTGAAGCTCACCGGTGAAGCCCCGGTACGGGTACAACTGCTGCCGGGGTCTGGTCGCCTGCGTACCGCTGGCACCCAATCGATTGAAGCCATCTGTGATGCTGAAACGTTGCTGGTGTGGTCAATTGCCGTCACCCCGAATATCGGGCCGCTGAAGGTCTGGGAATTTGATAGTAAAGAGGGCTGGCGCTGCCTGCCTGATGCGCAAACGCGCGCCAAAGAGACTGACGCGCGCCTGATGCGCTTTACCAGCTTACCGGTAGAAAAAGTATTCTCCCTCAACTGACCGGTTTAGCCGGCCATCATGATGCAAAGGAGCACTCATGTCTGATACGTTGAAAGTTGTTACGTTACTCGGAAGTCTGCGCAAAGGTTCTTTTAATGCCATGGTTGCGCGTACGCTGCCGGGCATTGCGCCTGCGGGCATGGAAATCTCCGCGCTGCCGTCGATCGGCGATATCCCGCTGTACGATGCCGATATCCAACAGGAAGAGGGGTTCCCGCAGAGCGTGCAGGCGATCGCGAAACAAATCCGCGAAGCGGACGGCGTGGTGATCGTTACTCCGGAATATAACTACTCGGTACCCGGCGGTCTGAAGAACGCTATCGACTGGCTCTCGCGTCTGCCGGAACAGCCGCTGGCCGGTAAGCCGGTGCTGATCCAGACCAGCTCAATGGGCGCTATCGGCGGGGCGCGCTGCCAGTATCATCTGCGCCAGATTCTGGTCTTCCTTGATGCGATGGTCATGAACAAGCCGGAATTTATGGGCGGTGTGATTCAGAACAAAGTCGATCCGCAGGCGGGTGAAGTGGTCGATCAGAGCACGCTGGACCATCTGCGCGGCCAGTTGACCGCCTTTGGCGATTATATTCAGCGGGTTAAAGCATAAAAAAAGCCCGGCAGCGATGCCGGGCCATTTCATCATGCGTGCGGATCAATGCGCATCGATAAAGACAATTTTCAGCACGAACAGCAGCGAAACGATGATCACGCACGGGCTGAGTTCACGCAGACGGCCGGTACCAATCTTCATCACGCAGTAGGAAATAAAGCCCAGGGCGATACCTTCGGTGATCGAGAAGCTGAACGGCATCATCACCGCGGTGATAAACGCAGGTACCGCTTCCGTCAGGTCATCCCACTTCACTCGCGCCAGGCTTGAGGTCATCAGCACGCCAACGTAAATCAGCGCCCCAGCGGCGGCATAGGCCGGAACCATCCCCGCCAGCGGCGACAGGAAGATGACCAGCAGGAACAGGATACCTACGACAACGGCGGTCAGGCCAGTACGCCCGCCAACCGAAACGCCGGAGGAGGATTCGATATAGGCCGTAACCGAAGAGGTGCCAATAAAGGAGCCGGCAACAGACGACACGCTATCGACGAACAACGCCTGCTTCATGCGTGGGAATTTACCCTGCGCATCTGCCAGCCCGGCTTTATCGGTGACGCCAATCAGGGTGCCGGAGGAGTCGAACAGGTTAACCAGCATGAACGAGAAGATCACGCCCGCCAGGCCAAGGTTCAGCGAACCGGCCAGATCGACCTGACCCACAACCGAGGTTACGCTCGGCGGCGCGGAGACGATGCCGGTATAGTGCACATCGCCGAGCATCCAGCCCAACAGGGTGGTGACGACGATGGAGACCAGCACGGCGGCATGAATATTACGCGATGCCAGGATAGCGATAATAAAGAATCCGAGCACGCCCAGCAGCACGCTGTGGGAAGTCAGGTTGCCGATGCTGACCAACGTGTCCTGGTTCGCCACGATAACGCCGGCGTTCTTCAGGCCCATCATGCCGATAAACAGCCCGATACCGCTGGTGATACCCACGCGCAGGCTCACCGGGATATTGGCAATCATCCAATAGCGTACGCGGAAGAGGGTCAGCAGCAGCAGGCCGACGGCGCCCCAGAAAATCGCGCCCATACCCACCTGCCACGGCAGGCCCATCGCCTGAACTACCACGAAGGCAAAGAAAGCATTCAGACCCATCGCTGGCGCCAGCGCCACCGGCAGATTCGCGAACAGACCCATCAGGATGCTGCCGAAGGCCGCGATCAGACAGGTGGTCACAAAGACAGCGCTGGTATCCATACCCGCCACGCCAAGAATTTGTGGGTTCACGAAGACGATGTAGACCATCGTCAAGAACGTGGTGAAACCGGCGATCGCTTCAGTGCGCACCGTGGTGCCGTGCTCGCGCAGTTTAAATACGCGCTCCAGCAGACCCTGGCCAGAAGACTGGCTGGTTGGTTGTTGACTCATTATCGGTTTCCGAACGTAAAGGAGGGAAAATTCGAGGCTATCCTATACCAAATTACGGCACCAGGCGCGGTTGTATGGTAATTTTTTTCATTTATTTTGCTTATACGGCAACGATTGCGTCGCGGCATTGAGCATTACGAAAACGTTAAACTTGTTAAACTGGAAAGAGTATGACCCAACCACAAGCAGTATTTTTCGATTGTGACGGCACGCTGGTCGATAGCGAGGTGATTTGCTCACGCGCCTATGTTCACATGTTTCAGGAATTCGGTATTACGCTGGATTTAGCCGAAATTTTTAAGCGCTTCAAGGGCGTTAAGCTGTACGAGATTATCGACACCATCAACGCTGAATATGGCGTTAACCTGCAGAAAGAGACTCTGGAGCCGGTGTATCGCGCCGAAGTCGCCCGTCTGTTCGATAGCGAGCTGGAGATCATCCCCGGCGCCGCTGCGCTGCTGGACGCGGTGAAAATCCCCATGTGCGTGGTGTCGAATGGCCCGGTCAGTAAAATGCAGCATTCGCTCGGTAGAACGCAGATGCTGCACCACTTCCCAGACCGGCTGTACAGCGGTTACGACATTCAGCGCTGGAAACCCGACCCGGCGCTGATGTTCCATGCGGCAGAGGCCATGCAGGTACAAGTCGAAAACTGTATTCTGGTCGATGATTCCAGCGCGGGAGCCCAATCAGGAATTGCCGCGGGTATGGAAGTCTTTTACTTCTGCGCCGACCCGCACAACCAACCGATCGATCATCCGAAAGTAACGACCTTTACCGATTTAGCTGAGCTGCCGGCATTGTGGAGAGCGCGTGGCTGGGATATTACTCGTTAAGACCCGACGTCACTACGCTCGGTCGGGCTACGGTTGGTCACAACGGTAGCCCCGCTGGCCAGCGGCTTTTTAGTGCTGCAATTCCGCCGCAGCCGCTTTATCCGCAATAATCACCAACGAAGGGTGCAACTTGAGTACAGAGGCCGGCACCAGTTCACTGACCGGGCCTTCCACCACCTGCTTTAGCGCTTGCGCCTTTGCCGCGCCGCTGACAATCAGCAGCAGGTTTTTTGCCGCCATCACGCTTTTCGGCCCCATGGTGACATAGCTATCCGGCACCACATTGAAATCGCCCCCCATTTCGCCGTTCGCGACAATGCCAATCAGCTCCCCCTGAATCGGTACTTCGACCGTCTCATCATGAAAACGTGTAGTGTTCGGCAGGTTGCCGCAAAAATGGCCGTCGACGCCCAGCCCCAGCACGACCAGGTCAAGACCGCCGGCCTCTTCGAGGCGGCGATCGTGTTGAGCCGCGTTCTCCAGCGTCAATTTATGGATGTTCTCTTCTTTGATCTGCGCTGGAGTAAAAAATAGCTGACGCAGGTTGGAAATCGTCACTCCTTCACGCTGCTGGCCGCGAAAAGGTATCTCATCAAAGTTGTAATAGTGAACCCGATCATAGAATGATTTCCCTTTGATGGCGGCCACCAAATGCTCATACATACGCTTCGGCGTACTCCCCGCCGTCACCGCCAGATTCATCCGTCGCGGCACCGTGATATAGCCTAAAAGATGATGGCAGGCGACCAGGCTCATCTCTTCATAATCTTCCGTCACAATCAATTTCATCTCATCTTCCTTTACTGGTTGAGACAGGGGGCGCCATGCCCCCTGACGGTTATTTAAAGAGCTTTTGCACAAACTCGGCATAGGCCGGACGCCAGACGTCCATTTCATGATTCAGGCCAGGATAAGAGTGATAATCAAATTTGATCTTCTGCTTTTCCAGTTCGCTTTTCAGGCCGGCAATATCTTTGCCAGTGACGGAGTCTTTTTCGCCAACCACCAGCGTAAAGTTACGCAGTTGCTTATTGATGGCGTCAGGGTTATTCAGCTGCGCCTCCACGCCAGCATCGGGAACCGTGGTTGTCGTAACCCCGCTAAAGGTGGCAAGCCACCCGAAGCTCTCAAGATGGTTCATCCCGGACACCAGCGCCTGGTAACCGCCCTGCGACAGCCCTGCCAGCGCCCGGCCGTCGGCATCTTTACGCACGTTAAATCGGGAATCGATCAGCGGAATGATGTCGTGCATCAATTCGTTGTCTGCGGCTTTCGCATTGAGTGGATAGAAGTTTTTACGCCGCTCCTGCGGCGGGAAGTTTTCCGCGATCGCTTGAGGAATATCGGTTTCGGTATCCGGCACCACCACCAGCATCGGCTTGATTTTGCCCTCCGCCAGCAGGTTATCCATCATTTGCGGGATGCGCCCCTGGTCGATGGCCGACAGACCGCTATCGCCAAAACCGTGGTAGAAGTAGAGCACCGGCAAAGGCTCGCCGCTGCCATTATAGCCCGGTGGCGTCCAGACGTAGATGCGACGCTCTGACTTGAGCGCCGTCGAATGGTAGGTGACGGTACGCAGATCGCCGTGCGGGACTGCCCGTTCGTCAAGAATGCTGCCGGGCACCAGGATCAGGCTGGTATTCACCTGGCGCTGCGGCTTCTGATAACGGCTGCCGGTATCGACAGAACGAAAACCGTCCACGTCGAAGTAGTACTCATAAAGATTGGCGGCCAGGCGATCGCTCTTCCACGTCCATACGCCCTGGGTATCTTTGGTCATGTCATGAGAGACAAAGGTATCCGGCGTCGACCCCGTGACGACGGAAACACGCCTGGCATCGGGGGCAAATAACCGGAAAGTCACACTGTTATCCGTATTCACCTGAGTAATATATTGGCTGACAGGAATGGCGGCATCAGGCATCGTCGGCAGCGGTGCGGCGTGCGCCGTAAATGTGGCGCCAGCCAGCGCCAGGGTGAAGTAGATTGCATGTCGTTTCATCTTGATTCCTTTTACGTTTTTATGAGCAGGCGCTTGCGGCCTTACCACCAAATTTCGGCCTGCGCGCCGAGTGCGAATTGGTCGTTCTTGCCATCTTCAAAAACCGCGGTGGTATTGTTAGCGGCCTTATCCAGGTCGATATCTTCGGCTTTAATATAAGTCGCATAAAAACGGATTTCCGGGCGCGAGGTCAGCATACTGGTATTAACTTTGAAGGTATGGAATAAGGTGGTCTTATAACCGGATTCGTTATATTTCTTACCCGTCACATCTTTGTTCTGCTGTTTGAAGTAGCCCAATTCAACGCCGGTCTGATTATATTTATTCCAGATATATGCCGGGCGAACCACGGCGCGAATAGATTCAAAATCTGAATGGGCGCCGGTTTCGTAGCTATAGACGTCATTACCAAATGAGTAGACGATCGCATTCGCCATAATGACATCATCACGCAAATAGGTTTCCCCCTGCGAGGTTAAGCGCACGGCGGTGCCGTTGGTATGATCGCCATAATAGCGCCCATTATTGGTGGTATACGGGCTCGAACCGGCATAGCGCGAGAAGCTGCTGGCGATGGAGTTATTCGCCAGTAATAATGAGAACTCGTTAAAGCCGCCGTTATCAAATTTCTGCGTTAACGAAGTTCCCACCATCCAGGTATCTTTCCATTGGTAGTAACCTTCATTCCCCTCTTTATATTTCTCTGATGAGCTTTGATTGGCGGCGACATAGCGCCCGCTGACCATCAGCGAGGCTTTGTCCCACAGCGGAATATCTTTGTAACGCACATCCAGGGTATTGGTATTAATTTGCTGCTTATTAGTCAAAGAGCGGTCGTAATCATCAATATCTTCGCGCACCAGCGCGAAATCAAATTTACCGGCGCCCACTTTCCAGTTTTCAAGCCCTACGCCAGCTGCCGCATCGGTTCTTTGTGTTTTCCAGTCCAGCATCTGGATCTCGATTTTCGGCGCACCGTGCTTACCGACCCAAAAATCCGCTTCCGGGGCAAACGGCAAAAAGCCTTTGGTGTTGACGTACATATCCGAGAACTGAAGGTAGTTTTCGCCGCCGGCGTTGTCGCCAAACCAGCCGGCAGAATATTGCTGACCCACGTTGCCATCGAGCATCACGATGGCGTCCACACGTTTGTCGCCTTCCTGAAAAACACGCTGTTTAAGCTGTAAATCAAACCAGCCGGAATACTCGTTACCCAAACGGCCAAGCGAGCCGATGGCCCACGATTTTGGCGAGCCGTGCGAGGCAGTTCCCCAGCCAGAACGGTAATAGCCGTTATAGCTAAAGCCAATTTCATCTTTCACGAATTTACTAAAATCTTTCAGCGTCATGGCGCTATAGGCTGGCTCACCGCCCTGCGCCGGCTGTTCATTTTTGACCAGTACCGCGTCTGGCTTAACGGCCGCTTGGGTCGCCGTAGGCGCTTTCGCACTCTGGCTCTTCTGGCTATTTACCGGTTGCGACCAGGCGGCCCAAACCTGGTTTCTTTTTTTCTCCTGATCCTGATATTTCTTGAGTTCTTTTTGCGTGTCCTGAAGCGCTTTTTCCAGAAGCTCCAATCGTTGTTCAACCGTAAGCTGTCCGGCAATAAGATTTGTTGAATAAGAAAGCGGCGCCAGCAAAACCATCGCCGAAGCGATCATATTTCTTCTAATCATAATAATCCCTTATATAAGCATTGGCGTAAATGAAACACGTAACGAATAAATAGCGTTATGTTTTTAATAAACTGCATTAATACCATTCCACGTAACTGCAGCTTTTATTTTCATGCCGAATAAGTGGCAAAAAAAACTGAAGGAGACCATCTGCATTAACAGATAATCCTCTTCAGGTTTTGCCCGCTCATTGCGGTAGCAACCCTTATCAGCAAACCATTCAGCGTCTAAAACAAAAAAACCTGACATCGCCGTCTGGGGCAATATCAGGTTTTGCCTGCTGTCGCAGTAACAATCCATTTTAACCATCTGAGCTTCAGCGCTCAGTCAGTGAGAAGGATTGTTACGCGAGAAAATTTAAAACTCAAATAGCCAGAGTATTAATTGTGACGATAATCGCAGCAATATTTCAGAGATGTGCAAAATCATAGTCGATTCTGATAATTTCCTTTACCAGAATCGGCCACCATGATTTTTACTCTTTCGGATCTTTACCCGCGAGCAGTTTATCCAGTTCGTCGCCGCCTACGTGACGGAAATCCTGGCCTTTAACGAAGTAGAAAATATATTCGCAGATATTCTGGCAGCGATCGCCGATACGTTCGATAGAGCGCGCGCAGAATAATGCGGTCAGGACGCTCGGAATAGTACGTGAATCTTCCATCATATAGGTCATCAGTTGACGCACGATGCCTTCATATTCCTGATCGACTTTCTTGTCTTCGCGATAGATACGTACCGCTTCATCAAGATCCATCCGCGCAAAGGCATCCAGCACATCATGCAGCATCTGTACGGTATGGCGGCCTAGCGACTCCAGGCTCACCAGCAGCGGTTGGTGCTGCTGGGAAAACTTCTCCAGCGCGGTACGGCAGATTTTATCCGCCACGTCGCCAATACGTTCCAGCTCGGCGATAGTCTTGATGATCGCCATCACCAGCCGCAGGTCGCTGGCGGTCGGCTGACGTTTAGCGATGATGCGCACGCAGGCCTCGTCGATCGCCACTTCCATCATATTGACCTGCTTGTCGCCATCGATTACGCGCTTCGCCAGATCGCTGTCCTGATTGTGCATCGCGGTGATCGCATCAGAAAGCTGTTGCTCCACCAGCCCACCCATGGTCATTACCTGGGTGCGAATGTACTCCAGTTCTGCGTTGAACTGGCCGGAAATATGTTTATTAAGATTTAAGTTATCCATGATGTCTCCTGATTGCCCATCGGGTTAGCACCTGAAAGCAGAAGGGCAATCAACCGTAGCGGCCAGTAATATAATCTTCAGTTTGCTTCTTAGCGGGCTTGGTAAACAGATCGTCCGTGTTGCTGAATTCAATCAGCTCGCCAAGATACATAAATGCCGTATGGTCGGAACAACGCGCAGCCTGCTGCATGTTGTGGGTAACGATAACGACGGTGTAATCCTGCTTCAGCTCGGTGATAAGTTCCTCGATGCGCCCGGTGGAGATCGGGTCCAGCGCTGAGCAAGGTTCATCGAGCAGCAGCACTTCCGGGCGAATCGCGATACCGCGGGCGATACACAGACGCTGCTGCTGACCACCGGAGAGAGAATACCCGCTCTGGTGCAGTTTATCTTTGGTTTCATTCCATAATGCGGCTTTGGTCAACGCCCACTGTACGCGCTCGTCCATATCGGCACGCGACAGCTTCTCGAACAGACGCACGCCGAAGGCGATGTTGTCGTAGATAGACATCGGGAACGGCGTCGGCTTCTGGAATACCATCCCTACTTTCGCGCGCAGCAGCGCGATATCCTGGGTATTGGTGAGAATATTGTCGCCATCCAGCAGAATTTCGCCTTCCGCACGCTGCTCCGGGTACAGCTCAAACATCTTGTTGAACGTACGCAGCAGAGTGGATTTACCGCAGCCTGACGGGCCGATAAACGCCGTCACCTGGTTCTTAGCGATATCCAGGTTGATGTTCTTCAGGGCATGGAATTTGCCGTAGTAGAAGTTCAGGTCACGAACTGAAATTTTACCCGGATTCGCGTTCACCATACTCATCTCAATCTCTTCCTCATTCGGCGCCGCTTAGGCCGCGCCGCAAAAATTAACCGTGTTTCTTCTTCGCGAAGACAACGCGCGCCAGAATATTCAGCAGCAAGACGCACAGGGTGATAATCAATACCCCGGCCCATGCCAGTTGCTGCCATTCCGCGAACGGACTCATGGCAAATTTAAAAATGGTCACCGGCAGGTTGGCGATCGGCTGCATCATATCGGTGCTCCAGAACTGGTTGGAGAGCGCGGTGAACAGCAGCGGCGCCGTCTCCCCGGCGATACGGGCAATGGCCAGCAGGATACCGGTCATAATGCCGGATACCGACGCCTTAAGGGTGATCGCGGAAATCATCTTCCATTTCGGCGTCCCCAGCGCATAGGCTGCTTCACGCAGGCTATCCGGCACCAGCTTCAGCATGTTTTCAGTGGTACGAATCACGATTGGCACCTGCAGCAGCGCCAGCGCGATAACGCCCGCCCAGCCGGAGAAGTGCTGCATCTGCGCCACCACGATGGTGTAGACGAACAGCCCCACGACGATAGATGGCGCGGAAAGCAGAATATCGTTAATAAAGCGGATGATTTCCGCCAGTACCGACTTTCTGCCGTACTCCGCCAGATAGATACCGGCCATGATGCCAAGCGGCGTACCAAAAACGGTCGCCCACAGGATCAGCAGGCCGCTGCCCGCCAGGGCGTTCGCCAGACCGCCGCCCGCGGTATTCGGCGGCGGCGTCATTTCGGTAAACAGCGCCAGACTCATGCCGTCGATGCCACGCGTAATGGTCGACATCAGGATCCAGATAAGCCAGAAGAGGCCGAATGCCATGGTCGCCATCGACAGGGTCAGGGCGATGCGGTTCTTCAGGCGGCGCTTAGCCTGCATCTTGCGACGGGATTCCGCCAGCGCGGCGGTGGTTTGCAATTCGATCGTTGCCATTAGCGTGCCCCCTCGTTCTTAGCGAGACGCATAATCATGAACTTCGACGCGGCCAGAACGATAAAGGTGATAACGAACAGGATCAGACCCAGTTCCATCAGCGCCGCTACGTGCAGGCCGCTTTCCGCTTCCGCGAATTCATTGGCCAGCGCCGAGGTAATACTGTTGCCCGGCATATACAGTGAAGCGCTGTCGAGCTGATAGGTGTTACCGATAATAAAGGTGACGGCCATGGTTTCACCCAGCGCGCGGCCCAGGCCGAGCATGACGCCGCCAATCACCCCATTTTTGGTGAACGGCAGCACGATGCGCCAAATCACCTCCCACGTGGTGCAGCCGATCCCATATGCGGACTCTTTCATCATCACCGGCGTCTGCTCGAAGACGTCACGCATTACGGCGGCGATATAAGGAATGATCATGATAGCCAGAATGACGCCGGCCGCCAGGATGCCGATACCGAACGCCGGGCCGGCAAACAGCGCGCCGACAAACGGGATCGTCGAAAGGACGTTGCCGACTGGTTCCTGGAAGTAAGTCGCAAACAGCGGGGCAAAAATAAACAGGCCCCACATGCCGTATACGATACTCGGGATTGCCGCCAGCAGCTCAATAGCGATACCCAGCGGGCGTTTTAGCCAGGCCGGGGAGAGTTCAGTCAGGAACAGCGCGATGCCGAAGCTCACCGGAACGGCGATCAACAACGCGATAATTGAGGTAACCAGAGTCCCGTAAATCGGTACCAGCGCACCGAAGATTTCATTCGGCGCATCCCACTCTTTGGTCCACAAAAAGGAAAAGCCAAATTTCTGAATACTTGGCCATGAAGAGATGATGAGGGAAACGATGATGCCACCCAGCATCAATAGCACAATCAGCGCAGCCAGTTTCACCAGCGCGCTGAAGATCATGTCACCCTTTTTCCCCGGAGGGTTGAATGCCGGCTTGGTTGCAGCCATAGGTTACTCTTTAAGTTCGGGCCCAAAAAGCCAGCATTTTACTGAGCTTACGGGCAAAGGTAATGCTATACCCGAAATAATTCGAGCTGCTGGAAGCTAGCCGGCAGCTCGACATTCCGCGGGTATTAGTACAGCGCTTTACCGCTGCTGTCTTTCACGTTGGTTTTCCATGCGGCGCGAACCTGCTCAACCACGCTGTCCGGCAGGCTGGCGTAATCCAGCGCATTCGCTTCTTTGCCGCCGTTTTTGTATGCCCAGTCGAAGAACTTCAGCACTTCCGCGGTATTCTCCGGCTTATTGGAAGCCTTGTGGACGAGGATGAAAGTGGTTGAGGTGATCGGCCATGCATTTTCACCTTTCTGGTTAGTCAGGTCCTGAGCGAAGGACTTGCTCCAGTCGATACCTTTCGCCGCATTAGCGAAGTTATCTTCCGTCGGGCTGACCGGCTTGCCGTCAGCGGACAGCAGTTTGGTGTAGGCCAGGTTATTCTGCTTAGCGTAAGCATACTCGACGTAGCCGATAGCGCCCGGCAGACGCTGAACGAAGGCTGCGATACCGTCGTTGCCTTTACCGCCCAGGCCGGTTGGCCAGTTTACGGTAGAGCCTGCGCCAATTTTAGATTTCCACTCTTCGTTCACTTTCGCCAGATAGCTGGTGAAGACGAAGGAAGTACCGGAACCATCCGCGCGGCGAACCACGGCGATGTTCTGAGCCGGCAGCTTCAGGCCAGGGTTGAGTTTAGCGATCGCTTCGTCATCCCATTTTTTGATTTTGCCCAGATAGATGTCGCCGAGGGTTTTACCATCGAGCACCAGCTCGCCGGATTTAACGCCCGGCAGGTTAACCGCCAGCACCACGCCGCCGATAACGGTCGGGAACTGGAACAGGCCTTCCTGCGCCAGTTTGTCATCAGCCAGAGGAGCATCAGAAGCACCGAAATCCACGGTGTTGGCAATAATCTGTTTAACGCCGCCAGAGGAACCGATACCCTGGTAGTTAACTTTATTGCCCGTTTCTTTCTGATAGGTATCAGCCCATTTGGCATACACCGGAGCAGGGAAAGTTGCACCTGCGCCAGTCAGGCTTGCTGCTGCGAAAGCAGAGAAAGCGCTCATCGATAAGGTCGCGGCGACAACTGTTGCGACGGTGGTACGCATAACGTTCATAATGTCTCCTGCTGGGATTCGTAAACCGTTGTTTCGAAGCTATGGTGAGCAAAATAGGACAAACAGGTGACAGTAAAATGTACGAATTATGACAGTTTTATGACATGCCAGGGCAAAGTAAGAAAACCTAAAATAAAATTAATTATATCAATTGATTACACTTTTATCTTTTGGTCATATGACAGGAAGTTTTTGCTTTTATTACATCATTATGGATAGCGTAAAATCATCTGGCAACGTTGAGATGTTGGGCAACTCACTCCTAAAAAGATGGTTTTTTATAAGCAATGGCGGTAACGCTATCCGCAAACACACAATCAACCGCTGATAGCTGATATAAAAATCCGGTATCCCTTTGCAGAAATACCGGATTATAGCGTCACTCACAAGAGTGTCGGTCCGTACAGCCTGATTACTCTACGGTCACCGATTTCGCCAGGTTACGCGGCTGGTCAACGTCGGTGCCTTTGATCAGCGCAACGTGATAAGCCAGCAGCTGTAGCGGCACGGTGTAGAAGATCGGCGCAATCACCTCTTCGACATGTGGCATCTCGATGATGTGCATGTTGTCGCTGCCGCTGAAACCGGCGTCTCCATCGGCGAAGACGTACAGTTCACCGCCGCGGGCGCGAACTTCTTCAATATTGGATTTCAGTTTTTCCAACAGTTCGTTGTTCGGCGCCACAACGATGACCGGCATTTCGGCATCAATCAGCGCCAGCGGGCCGTGTTTCAGCTCGCCCGCCGCATAAGCTTCAGCATGAATGTAGGAGATCTCTTTCAGCTTCAGCGCCCCTTCCAGCGCGATCGGGTACTGATCGCCGCGGCCAAGGAACAGCGCGTGATGCTTATCGGAGAAACGTTCCGCCAGCTGTTCGATGCGCTTATCCTGCGACAGCATCTGCTCGATACGGTTCGGCAGCGCCTGCAGGCCATGCACGATATCCTGCTCGATAGCCGCATCCTGGCCCTTGAGACGCGCCAGTTTCGCCACCAGCATCAACAGCACGGTCAACTGAGTGGTAAAGGCTTTGGTCGATGCCACGCCGATTTCGGTACCGGCTTTGGTCATCAACGCCAGGTCAGACTCGCGCACCAGCGAAGAGCCCGGAACGTTGCAGATGGCCAACGAACCAAGATAGCCAAGCTCTTTAGAGAGGCGCAGCGCCGCCAGGGTATCCGCCGTCTCACCGGACTGGGAGAGGGTGATCATCAGGCTGTTGCGGCGCACCGCGGATTTGCGGTAGCGGAATTCCGAAGCAATTTCGACATCGCACGGCACGCCGGCTAACGCTTCGAACCAGTAACGGGAGACCATCCCGGAGTTATACGAGGTTCCGCAGGCAACAATCTGGATATGCTCAACCTGCGACAGCAGCGCGTTGGCATTCGGCCCCAGCTCGCTGAGATCGACCTCGCCATGGCTGATGCGCCCGGTCAGGGTGTTCTTAATCGCGTTCGGCTGCTCGTAAATCTCTTTCTGCATATAGTGGCGATAAATCCCCTTATCACCGGCGTCATACTGCAGATTAGATTCGATCTCCTGGCGATTCACTTCCGCGCCGGATTTATCGAAAATCACCACCGTACGACGGGTAACTTCGGCAATATCGCCCTCTTCGAGGAAGATAAAGCGGCGGGTCACCGGCAGCAGCGCCAGCTGGTCAGAAGCGATAAAGTTTTCGCCCACGCCCAGGCCAATGACCAGCGGGCTGCCTGAACGTGCCGCCAGCAGCGTCCCCGGATCGCGGGTATCCATGATCACCGTACCATAGGCGCCGCGCAGCTGCGGGATTGCGCGCAGTACGGCTTCACGCAAGGTGCCGCCCTGTTCCAGCTCCCAGTGCACCAGGTGCGCGATAACTTCGGTATCGGTCTCAGAGACAAAGACATAGCCGCGAGACTGCAGCAGGGCGCGCAGCGGCTCATGGTTCTCGATGATCCCGTTATGGACCACAGCAATATGTTCAGAAACATGCGGATGCGCATTGCTCTCAGACGGCTCGCCGTGCGTCGCCCAGCGGGTATGGGCAATCCCGGTACCGCCGTGTAACGGTTGCTCTTCTACCGCCTGAGCCAGCATCTGAACTTTACCGAGACGACGAACGCGGGTCATATGACCTTCGTTATCGACCACTGCCAGACCGGCAGAGTCATAGCCACGGTATTCCAGACGACGTAAACCTTCGAGAAGTATTTCAGCAATATCACGCTGCGCGACTGCGCCAACAATTCCACACATAGTTAAATTTCCTGATAATGGCGATATGCCATGCGTTGTCGCTGACCTGTATTTGCCCTTTACGGGCGCCCCGAGCCTTGTAGAGAGTGGGGTTATTTTTATGGTACTGCCTGCGGACGGGGACCTATATTGATCCTCTCATCCTGGTTCGCCGGGCGATCTCTCACCCGGCGACAATCTAATCACTACTTTTTCTTCACCGGTCGCTGCCAGCCCTGTTTGTGGACTTGCGGCACGCGGCTTAACACCAGTTCGTTGTCAGCTATATTACGCGTGACGGTGGTGCCCGCGGCAATCGTCACGCCATTACCGACGCTGACCGGCGCGACCAGTTGCGTATCAGAACCGACAAACACATCATCGCCGATGATCGTTTTATGCTTATTTGCGCCATCATAGTTACAGGTAATGGTACCCGCGCCGATATTAACGTTGTCGCCAATTTCAGCATCGCCGAGGTAGGAGAGGTGTCCTGCCTTCGAGCCTTTGCCCAGACGCGCTTTCTTCATTTCGACAAAGTTGCCGACGTGAGCGCCTTCCAGCAGCTCAGCCCCCGGACGCAGACGCGCAAACGGGCCGATGGTGCAGGCGGCCTGCAGCTGCGCATCTTCAACCACGCTATACGGGCTGATTTCGCAGTCATCACCGATGACGCTGTCTTTGATGACGCAGCCGGCGCCGATCTTCACGCGATCGCCCAGCACGACATGCCCTTGCAGAATAACGTTAGTATCAATTTCGACATCGCGCCCGTGTTTCAGCACGCCGCGCAGATCGAAACGCGCCGGATCGCGCAGCATCACGCCCGCCAACAGCAGTTTTTCCGCCTGCTCTGACTGATACACTCGTTCCAGACGCGCAAGTTGCAGGCGATTGTTCACCCCTTCAACTTCGCTCAGGCGCTGAGGATGCACCGCAACGATCTCATGACCTTCCTGATGGGCCATCGCGATAATATCGGTGATGTAGTATTCGCCCTGGGCGTTATTGTTGGTGAGCTTCGCCAGCCAGCGTTTCAGGTCCGCGCCGTTAGCAACCAGAATCCCGGTATTGATTTCCTGAATCTGGCGCTGCGCTTCGCTGGCGTCTTTATGCTCAACGATACCTGTCACCTGGCCATTTTCACGCGTGATGCGCCCATAACCGGTTGGATCATCCAGTTTCACCGTCAACAGGCCAATACCGCCCTGCGGTTTTGCGGCGCGCAGGCGCTGTAGGGTTTCAACCGAAATAAGCGGCACATCGCCATAGAGCATCAAGATATCTTCATCATCATTGAAGAACGGCGCCGCCTGCTGCATCGCATGGCCGGTACCGAGCTGCTCTGCTTGCAGCACCCAGTTGAGGTTATCCTCATGCAGCGTTTGACGCAGTAGATCGCCGCCGTGGCCGTACACCAAGTGTACCGCGGCAGCGCCTAAATCTTTAGCCGCATCAATGACGTGCTGAACCATTGGCTTCCCGGCCAGAGTATGCAGCACCTTAGGAAGATCGGAATACATGCGGGTCCCTTTGCCTGCGGCAAGGATAACCACGCTCATCGCACTGTTTGACATACGCATCCTGACAGCTGTTAGAACGAAAAGTAAAAGCCTTTCACGTTGAAATTGCTACATATTTTTCATCATGAAACGAGACGCGGAGAAAACGTCCAGGCTCAATGCTATACACCATTTTAGGGCGCTATTTTTAACCATCGTAAAACAGTTTAACGCTGAAAAACGATGATAGTGAGGGGAATGGCCTTCTATCTCACTGCTTTTGCTGTTTTTTTACCACTTGAATAAAGCAGTGTTTACCGTTGTCGCCGATAAATCGTAAGTTGGCAACCTGACAGAATTTTAGCCTGTCCCGGGCGGGGAAGGTCAATGAGTTTGGGCTGGAAAGTGGTTAAAGAGAGGCATAAAAAGCAAAGAGGCCACCCTCGGGTGACCTCTTTTCCGTTGTTTCACATCGCATGAGTTGTCGTTTTGATGAGCGATAGTGCGTGAAAGCAGGACGGTAGCGCGGCGATCAGAAGCTCAGGGCGCTAAATTTGGCGATGATTTTATGGAACAGTTTCATGATGATTTCCAGATTGCAGGTGCGGTTTGACAGTGTTTTTTTGTGATTTGCATCACAAAAATCAGTCTACGCTTCATCATTTAACTAATCAATAACAATTAAGGGGGAGTGTGTTTTGTCCGACGTCACCGCTGACGTATTAAGCATAAAAAAAGCCAGTCTGTTTCCAGACTGGCTTTTAGCTTTCAAGCCGGTGTTACATCGCTTTTTTGGTCAATTCGATAACGCGCAGTTTAGCGATCGCTTTGGCCAGTTCCGCGGACGCCTGAGCGTAATCCACGTCGCCGTGAGAGCTCTTGATGTGCTCTTCCGCTTTACGTTTCGCTTCCAGGGCTCGCGCTTCGTCGAGATCCTGACCACGAATTGCCGTATCGGCCAGAACGATCACGTTGCCCGGTTGCACTTCAAGAATGCCGCCGGACAGATAGATAAACTCTTCGTGACCGAACTGTTTAACGATGCGAATCATACCAGGCTTAATGGCGGTGAGCAGCGGCGCGTGACCCGGGAAAATACCCAGCTCACCTTCGCTACCCGTTACCTGGATTTTCTCGACCAGGCCAGAGAACATCTGTTTCTCTGCGCTGACGACATCCAGGTGGTAAGTCATTGCCATATCACCCTCCGATTAAGGCGTTAAAGTTTTTTGGCTTTTTCCACGGCTTCTTCGATGGAACCGACCATGTAGAACGCCTGCTCCGGCAGGTGATCGTATTCGCCTTCCATGATGCCTTTAAAGCCACGGATGGTGTCTTTCAGCGAAACGTATTTGCCCGGGGAACCGGTAAATACTTCAGCTACGAAGAACGGCTGGGACAGGAAGCGCTGGATCTTACGAGCGCGAGCTACCACCAGTTTATCTTCTTCAGACAGTTCATCCATACCCAGGATGGCGATGATGTCTTTCAGTTCCTGATAACGCTGCAGCAGAGACTGTACGCCACGCGCGGTGTCGTAGTGTTCCTGACCAACAACCAGCGGATCCAGCTGACGGCTGGTGGAATCCAGCGGGTCAACGGCCGGGTAGATACCCAGAGACGCGATCTGACGGCTCAGTACCACGGTTGCGTCAAGGTGCGCAAAGGTGGTTGCTGGGGATGGGTCAGTCAAGTCATCCGCAGGTACGTATACCGCCTGAACGGAGGTGATAGAACCGGTTTTGGTGGAGGTGATACGTTCCTGCAGAACGCCCATCTCTTCCGCCAGAGTCGGCTGATAACCTACCGCTGAAGGCATACGGCCCAGCAGTGCAGATACTTCAGTACCGGCCAGGGTGTAACGATAGATGTTATCGACGAACAGCAGAACGTCACGACCTTCGTCACGGAATTTCTCAGCCATGGTCAGGCCGGTCAGCGCAACGCGCAGACGGTTTCCCGGCGGCTCGTTCATCTGGCCGTAAACCAGGGATACTTTATCCAGAACGTTGGAGTCGGTCATTTCGTGATAGAAGTCGTTACCCTCACGAGTACGCTCACCAACGCCCGCAAACACGGAGTAACCGGAGTGCTCGATCGCGATGTTACGGATCAGCTCCATCATGTTTACGGTTTTACCTACACCCGCACCACCGAACAGACCAACTTTACCGCCCTTAGCGAACGGACACATCAAGTCGATAACTTTGATGCCGGTTTCCAGCAGTTCCTGAGAGCTGGACAGCTCTTCATAGGAAGGCGCCGCACGGTGGATAGCCCAACGTTCTTCTTCGCCGATGTCGCCTTTCATATCGATCGGCTGACCCAGGACGTTCATGATACGGCCCAGAGTCGCTTTACCTACCGGGACTTCGATCGGGTGCTCAAGGTCTTTAACTTCCAGACCACGACGCAGACCGTCGGAAGAACCCATGGCGATAGCACGAACTACACCACCGCCGAGCTGCTGCTGAACTTCCAGCACCAGGCTCTCATTACCATTCTGTACCTCAAGGGCATCGTACACGCGTGGTACGGCATCCTGAGGGAACTCGACGTCGACCACGGCGCCGATTACCTGGACAATCTTTCCAGTAGCCATCTTAAATCCTCTACGAAATAACCTGGTTAAACCGCGGCGGCCCCCGAGACGATCTCGGTGAGTTCCTGAGTAATGCTGGCCTGACGAGCTTTGTTGTATACCAACTGCAGCTCTTTAATCAGGCTGCCGCCATTATCGGTCGCGGCTTTCATCGCCACCATACGGGCGGCCTGCTCGCTGGCCAGGTTTTCTACCACGCCCTGATAAACCTGAGACTCCACATAACGACGCAGGAGGGTATCCAGCAGCGCTTTCGGATCGGGCTCATACAGGTAATCCCAGGACTTACGTTTCAGATCATCATCTTCTGAAGCCGGTAACGGCAGCAGCTGAGTGATGGTCGGAGCCTGAGACATGGTGTTAATAAATTTGTTGCTGACAACGTAAAGCTTGTCCAGACGGCCTTCATCGTAGGCCTGCAACATCACTTTTACCGGGCCGATCAGTTCGGACAGGGACGGGTTATCACCCATACCGGTCACCTGGGCCACAATATTGCCGCCCACGGAATTAAAGAAAGACACACCTTTAGAGCCGATCATTGCGAGGTCGCACTGAACGCCTTTATCGGACCATGCTTTCATATCCGCCAGCAGTTTTTTGAACAGGTTAATGTTCAAGCCACCGCACAGACCACGGTCGGTCGACACCACCAGGTAGCCCACGCGTTTAACGTCGCGTTCTTCCAGGTACGGGTGCTTATATTCCAGATTACCGTTCGCAAGGTGACCAATCACTTTGCGCATAGTATCTGCATATGGACGGCTGGCCGCCATGCGATCCTGCGTTTTACGCATTTTGGAGGCGGCGACCATCTCCATCGCTTTGGTGATCTTTTGCGTGTTCTGGACGCTTGCGATCTTACTACGTATCTCTTTTGCGCCGGCCATGAGCTTCTCCTCAATGCCTTGCGGCCTGCCCTAAGGCAAGCCGCCAGACTTTACCAGGACTGGGTTGCTTTGAAGGAGTCGAGGATGCCTTTCAGCTTGCCTTCGATCTCGTCGTTATAGCCACCGGTCTGGTTAATCTCTTGCATCAGCGGAGCGTGGTCACGGTCAACGTAAGCCAGCAGAGCGGCTTCGAAGCTACCGATTTTCGCCAGTTCCACATCTTCGAGGTAACCGCGTTCAGCAGCGAACAGTACCAGGCCCTGCTGTGCTACAGACATAGGGGCATACTGTTTCTGTTTCAGCAGTTCGGTCACTTTCTGACCGTGGCTCAGCTGCTTACGAGTCGCTTCGTCCAGATCGGATGCGAACTGAGAGAACGCAGCCAGTTCACGATACTGCGCCAGCGCGGTACGGATACCACCGGACAGTTTCTTGATGATCTTGGTCTGAGCAGCACCACCAACACGGGATACGGAGATACCCGGGTTAACCGCCGGACGAATACCGGAGTTGAACAGGTTGGTTTCCAGGAAGATCTGACCATCGGTAATGGAAATTACGTTGGTCGGAACGAATGCGGAAACGTCACCCGCTTGCGTCTCGATAATCGGCAGCGCAGTCAGGGAGCCGGTTTTACCTTTAACTTCACCATTGGTGAACTTCTCAACGTATTCCGCGTTAACGCGGGATGCGCGCTCCAGCAGACGGGAGTGGAGGTAGAACACGTCGCCCGGGAATGCTTCACGTCCTGGCGGACGACGGAGCAGCAGGGAAACCTGACGGTAAGCAACAGCCTGTTTAGACAGGTCATCGTAAACGATCAGCGCATCTTCACCGCGGTCGCGGAAGTATTCGCCCATTGCGCAACCGGCATACGGCGCCAGGTATTGCAGCGCAGCAGATTCAGAAGCGGTCGCCACAACAACGATAGTGTTGGACAGCGCGCCGTGCTCTTCCAGTTTACGCACCACGTTAGAGATGGTGGACGCTTTCTGGCCGATAGCTACGTATACGCATTTGATGCCGGAATCACGCTGGTTGATGATCGCATCGATTGCCATCGCGGTTTTACCGGTCTGACGGTCACCGATGATCAGCTCACGCTGGCCACGGCCGATTGGAATCATGGCATCAACAGATTTGTAACCGGTCTGTACCGGCTGGTCTACGGATTGACGATCGATAACGCCCGGAGCGATAACTTCGATTGGCGAGAAACCATCGTGCTCAACAGGACCTTTACCGTCAATTGGCGCACCCAGGGTGTTCACTACGCGGCCTAACAGACCACGACCGACCGGAACTTCCAGAATACGGCCAGTACACTTAACCTTCATGCCTTCGGCGAGGTCAGCATACGGACCCATCACAACCGCACCAACGGAGTCGCGCTCCAGGTTCAGTGCGATAGCGTAACGGTTACCCGGCAGGGAGATCATTTCACCCTGCATACAATCGGCCAGGCCGTGGATGCGGATAACACCGTCACTTACAGAAACAATAGTACCTTCGTTGTGAGCTTCACTCACAACATTGAACTGAGCAATGCGCTGCTTGATCAGTTCGCTGATTTCGGTGGAATTCAGTTGCATGCTCCAGTCCCCTTAAGACTGCAAGACGTCTGCCAGGCGATCAAGACGGCCGCGTACGCTACCATCAATGACCATATCACCCGAGCGGATGATAACTCCTGCCATAACAGACTTATCGATTTTGCAATTCAGCTTAACTTTGCGTGACAGACGCTTTTCCATCGCGCCGGAGATCTTCGCAAGCTGTTCTTCACTCAGTTGGTTGGCAGAAATAACATCTACCTCTGCGATGGCCTCGCTGGCCGCACGCAGGTGAATGAACTGCTCAAGAACATCCGGGAGCACCTTCAGACGACCATTTTCAGCCATCACCCGAATCAGGTTCTGACCGTTTTCGTCAAGTTGCTCGCCGCAGATAGCGATAAACGCATCTGAGAGCGTTTCCGGCGCCAGGGCACCGGAGAGAAGCTCTGCCATTTGTTCGTTTTTAGTCACTTCAGCGGCAAACGCCAGCATATCCTGCCAGCGCTCAACACTTTTGTGTTCGACGGCAAAGTCAAAAGCTGCTTTGGCGTAGGGGCGAGCTACCGTTACAAATTCAGACATCAGCCCCTCCCTCCTTACAGTTCAGCGACAAGTTTATCCACGATGTCGCTGTTAGCAGCTTCATCCACGGAACGTTCGATGATCTTCTCGGCGCCAGCAACAGCCAGGATAGCAAC